>JAEEGK010011781.1_pt1 | contig 19931 bp, 18 predicted proteins | sample 8958771 | NCBI WGS metagenome assembly JAEEGK01 (sample SAMN16246547, study PRJNA631951) | gut metagenome | biome: gut microbiome; feature: rumen; material: SC-attached | host: Bos | place: Iran: Karaj | collected 2018-10
CATCTTAGACAATAATTGTCCTGGATTTATTTTCCACTGTGGTATAGAGAAGTCACCTGATTTACGAGAACTGATAATCCGAATAATAGGTGTCAAGCAAGACATAGATGCATTTCAAGTGGGAGAAACATTCCAGTTGAACCAGTTTAATGCCAGTTTGATGCCTATCGAAGAATGTGCCACCACACCTGCACAATTTGGAGCCACAAAAGGAAGTATTAAACTTGTGGATAAGAAAAAGGCTGGCGACAAAGACGTATTAACCTTCCAAATCATCGATCTGGCTTTCGAAAAGGGTTACACCATCAACGGCACTGTGGATTTCGAGTATGAGGGAACCGTGTATTGAATAACATATAGCAAAGATGAAGGAAAAAAGTCTTTTATGGATAAGCGTACTCCTACTGATGTCAGGAATGCTTTGTGCTTGCAGCAGCCATGAGGAAGACGAGACGTCAACGTTATGTGGCTACTGGAAAGTCATCTCTGATAATCAAAATGAAATCAAAGACAACAATAGCCAAGGTGGATTATGCTTTAAGAATGATGGTGAGATCATTGAATGGGCAATGAACTCCGAGAACTGGTATGAGATACACAGAGGGAAATGGTGGGTTTCTGACGAGGGAGACATCATGGTTGATGTCTATGAAGGTGTCATGTGCCCTATCTATACTGCTATTGAGAAATTGTCAAAGACCCATCTTGTCATTCGCAGTTGGGGAGGCTTCGCTGGTACATCACGTGAAGAAGGCCATGATGTGGAATATCTGAAATTAGAGAATGCACCTAATTACGACAACTTAAACCAAATACAATTATAACCCAATATGAAGAAGAATCTGATTTCATTGGCAGCGATGGCGCTAAGCAGCCTGATGCTGTCGTGTTCCTCTTCGGAGGATGCTGTGGATCTTGGCGAGGCCAAGACGGTGGTTAATATGTTGTCGGAGCCGATCCCCATCAATCTGACTACAGAGCAGCAGGTGTTTGTCAACGACAACAACCAGTTTACGATGAAATTCCTGAAGACAGTCAATGATGTGGACCAGAATGGCAAGAGTTTTATCTACTCGCCACTGAGCATCACCTACGTTTTAGGAATGGTGAACGATGCGGCTGAAGGAGAGACAGAGCGAGAACTGGAGCAGACTTTAGGTTTCCACGAGGGAGGTATCCAGGCCGTCAACGACTACTGTAAGAAACTGATAGACGGTCTGCCCAAGGTGGATGACAAGGTGACGCTGAATATTGCGAACGCCATCTTTGTGAATAAAGATTATACCCTTAAGCAGCAGTTCCAGCAGGATACACAAACTTATTACGATGCAACGGCTGAGTCGCTCGACTTCTCATCGCCACAGACACTCGACCATATCAACGGCTGGTGCAACAAAAAGACCAACGGCATGATTCCCACCATCCTCGACGAGGTAAAACCTGAGATGGTGTCGTATCTGCTGAATGCCATCTATTTCAAGGCAGACTGGGCCTCGAAGTTCGACCAGAAGAACACCAAGGAAGAAACCTTCCACCCAGAATACAACTATCTCATGGATATCAATGACAACCCCATTAAGTTGCCTCTGATGCACCAGAATGTACTTATCAGTTATATAAAAAACGATACCTATTCTGCTATAAGTTTGCCTTACGGAAATTGTCGGTATAGTATGACAGTATTATTGCCAGAAGAGGGCAAAACTACTTACGACGTGATTGCCGAAATGGCAAAAGAGGGATGGAAAGTTGGCTTTACAAGTCTGATGAGTGCTTATGAGGTAGATTTGAAGTTGCCGCGCTTTGAGACAAGTTCGGACACAGACAAATTAGACATTAAGGACGGGCTCGTGGGGCTGATGCAGAAGATGGGCATCAAACTGGCTTTCGACTCTCATTTCGCAGAAATCCCCAATATGTGTGAAGTTCCTGTATATATCGCCATGATGCGCCAGAAGGCAAAAATCAAGGTCAACGAGGATGGCTCAGAAGCTGCTGCTGTAACTGTGGCTGGCATGGATAAAATGGCCTCCATTTCTCAACCAATAGATTATCCCAAGGCTACCTTCCACGCCAACCGTCCATTCGTCTATTTCATTGCCGAAGCCTCCTCTGGTGTCATCCTCTTCGTAGGCAAGTTTACTGGCGTATAAAACAATACTAAGCGAAACAGGGGAAAAGATACGAGGTAACAGGGAGAAAGGCACGTCCTAACAGGGAGAGAGACAGGGAGTAACCAGATTCGGCCGCCCGCCCCTATCAATCAGGGCGGGCGCCCTTATATATTGGAGCGCCCGCCCTAATATATGAGAGCGGTTGGTCATAACCGATTTTTAATCCTTCTAGACTTCCTCTCGCAATTATGCCTCAGCGAAGGCTGCGGCCTCTGCCTCAGCGATGATATCCTCACGGGATTTCTCCTTGTGCGTGATATCAGAGAGGTCGAATTCATCATCGTCAGCAAGCGGCTGCTGAACTGGCTCAGCGGGCTCTTTACAAGAATCAGGTGAACTGATCCTTGTTTCTGGTTGAACCTGAGAATCAAGCGACTTGTCCTCCCGATTCTCCTGCTCAATGATAAAATCCTGCTGTTCCTTCTCTGGATCAGGCACGAGCATCGTAGGCGTCTCCTCCATCTTCGTGCGATCAGACTTGGCCTTGAAGATGGTATCGACGAATTGAGGTTCGCGCTTCAGTTTCTGAAGGGTTTCCTTCGAGGCATTCTGCTGGGCTTCTTTCTTAGAATAGCCTGAGCCGCGTTCGCCCTCTACACCCTCGATGACCACTTGGAAACTGAAGACAGGACTGCCATTATCATCCAGTTTCTGCTTCAGCATGCGATATTCCATGCGCACCTTGTTCTTCTGACTCCACTCCAAGAGCTTAGACTTGAAGTTTACCTCCTTGAAGGCCACCTTGTCGAGATTGATGTATTTGCCCAGCACACGATTCTCCCAGAACCACATGCAGGCATCATAACCGCGATCCAGATAGATGGCACCCACCAACGCCTCGAAGGCATTGCCGTTGACATAGCTGTTGTGGGAGTTGCTGCGTCCTGCTGAAAGGAGAAGCTGCGAAAGTCCCATCTCGTTGGCAAGCTTGCCTAAGGTCTCACGACTGACGAGCTTGCTTCGGGTGTTGGTCAGAAAGCCCTCACGCTTGCCTTCATACTGCTTATAGACAACATGCCCCACAATCGCATCAAGGATGGCGTCACCCAGGAACTCCAGGCGTTCGTTGTTCAGCGGCTTGCCTTTATCGTTACGTCTGCCAATGCTCTTATGCATCAGCGCCTGACGGTAATACTCGATGTGGTGCGGATAGAAGCCGAGTATCTCATAAAGAGAAGAAAAAAGCTCCTTCTCCTTGCGGAAAGGGAGCTTGATATGATCAATGATATTATTAATCCACATACTTCTTGAAGACGACACAAGCATTGTGACCACCAAAGCCGAAGGTGTTGCTGAGACCAGCACGTACCTCACGCTTCTGGGCCTTGTTGAATGTGAAGTTCAGATTATAGTCAATCTCAGGATCCTCATCGCCCTCCTCGTGGTTGATGGTGGGAGGAATGATGTCGTTCTTCACTGCGAGGACAGTAGCCATTGCCTCAACGGCACCGGCAGCACCCAGCAGGTGACCTGTCATTGACTTCGTAGATGAGATATTCAGTTTGAAGGCAGCATCGCCAAATACCTCCTTGATGGCCTTTGCCTCAGAGATATCACCAACGTGTGTAGAAGTACCATGAACGTTGATATAGTCGATATCTTCAGGCTTCATGCCAGCATCCTCAAGGGCGTTCTGCATCACGAGCTTGGCACCCAGTCCTTCAGGATGAGAAGCAGTGATATGATGTGCATCAGCACTCATACCAGCACCTACCATCTCAGCGTAGATCTTCGCACCACGAGCCTTAGCATGCTCCAATTCCTCGAGAATCAGGCAACCAGAACCCTCAGCCATGATGAATCCATCACGGCTGGCGCTGAACGGACGACTGGCCTTCTCAGGCTCATCATTACGGGTAGACAGAGCATGCATCGCATTGAAACCACCTACGCCAGTAGCGCAGATAGCAGCCTCGGCACCACCTGCTACGATGGCGTTAGCCTTACCCAGACGGATGAGATTAAAGGCGTCAGCAAGTGCGTTAGAAGAAGAAGCACAAGCTGAGGCAGTGATATAGTTGGGGCCGTGAAAGCCGTACTGAATCGAAATCTGACCTGCTGCGATGTCAGCAATCATCTTCGGAATGAAGAACGGATTGAACTTAGGACCATCGGCCTCGTGTACACCATAGTACTTTACTTCCTCCTCGAAGGTCTTAATTCCACCGATACCTACGCCAAATACCACACCGATGCGGTTCTTGTCTTCAGTATCGAGATCCATCTTGCTATCTTCGACAGCCTGCTTGGCGGCAATCATGGCCAGCTGGGTATAGCGGTCCATCTTACGAGCCTCCTTGCGGTCGATAAAATCATTGATGTTGAGGTTCTTTACCTCACAAGCGAACTGTGTCTTGAATTTACTTGCATCAAAAAGTGTAATAGGTGCTGCACCGCTCACTCCGTTGATGAGGTTGTTCCACATCTCGTCAGGAGTGTTGCCTACTGGCGTCACTGCGCCCAGACCTGTTACAACTACTCTTTTTAATTCCATAAGCTACTTTTAAAGCATAATGGTTGCTTCGAATAGGAAGCAACCATTATGTTATTCATCAAAATTTATTTTGCGTTCTCCTCGATATAAGCGATAGCATCACCTACTGTACCGATCTTCTCAGCCTTATCGTCGGGGATAGAGATACCAAACTCCTTCTCAAACTCCATGATGAGCTCAACGGTATCCAGAGAGTCAGCACCAAGATCATTTGTGAAACTTGCCTCGGGCTTAACCTCAGCCTCATCAACACCCAGTTTGTCTACGATAATAGCCTTTACTTTGCTTTCAATTTCTGACATAATTTTGTTTCTTTAAAATGTTAATAATGTATTTGCTATCTTGAAAAAAATGCGATTTTTTCGCTTTCGGGGTGCAAAGTAACACATTTTCTTTGAGTTACGCAAATTTTTTGTAAGAAAACTCACTTTCTTTTGCACAAACTGGGTATATTTGTGCATATTTTTGCCCTTTTGTGTGCGTTACCAACACTAAAAATGCAAAAAAAGGATGAAAAATCTCCGATTTCGTTGGTTAATTCAAAAACTTTCAGTAGCTTTGCAAATCAAACAAATCATTTTTTGACAATGTCATTTACAGAGCACGCTAATGAAATCTTCAATCAGGTGATCAAAGACTATCATCTGACTGATAATGTGGATACCCCCATTCATAATCCTTATGAGAGGGACAGCATCGATCACAGCCTTTATCTGAAATGCTGGATCGACACCGTTCAGTGGCATTATGAGGATATTATCCGCGACCCCCATATCGATCCCGTAGAGGCACTGGGCCTGAAACGGAGAATCGACAGAAGTAATCAGGACCGTACGGATCTTGTGGAGGAAATCGACTCTTATTTCCGTCAATATTACAGTCATGTGAAGCCTGAGGCTGATGCCAGACTGAATACGGAGAGTCCTGCGTGGGCTGTCGATCGTCTGAGTATCCTTGCCCTGAAGATCTATCATATGCAGGAACAGGTTGAGCGGAAAGATGCTTCTGAAGAGCATATCGCCAAGTGTCAGGCTAAGCTGCAAGTGCTTCTGGAACAGCAGAAAGACCTCTCGCTGGCCATCGACCAGTTGTTGGAAGATATCGAGGCAGGACGGAAGTATATGAAGGTATACCGTCAGATGAAGATGTATAACGATCCCTCTACGAATCCCATTCTCTATAAAAAGTGAAGAAAGAGCATATCCTTGTCATCCGCTTCTCGTCGTTGGGCGATATCGCTATGACTGTACCTGTGGTATGGTCATTAGCCAATCAATATCCTGACATACGCATCACGGTACTGAGTCGTGGGTATGCCCGTACGCTATTTGCCGATCTGGCACCCAATGTGAATTTCATGGAGGCAGACCTGAAAGTAGAGTATCATGGGATAAAGGGTTTGAATGCACTCTATCGCCGTCTGGTAGCCAAGCAGTTCACTAAGGTGGCCGACTTGCATAATGTGCTTCGTTCAGAGTATCTGCGTATGCGTTTCAACCTTGGGCGCTATCGTGTGGAGCATATCAACAAGCATCGCAAGGATCGTAGGCACCTGGTATCGTTTAAACACAAAGTCAAAAAGCAGCTACCTACCTCGTTTGATAACTATCTGAAGGTCTTCGAACAGTTAGGCTATCCTGTTGATATCCAGCAATTCCATTCCATCTTCCCCGAAGAGGGCGGCAACTTGAATCTGCTTCCCAAGGAGATTGGGCCGAAGAAGAACTTTGAACAATGGATAGGCATTGCGCCCTTTGCAGCCCACGAAGGTAAAATATATCCACCGCGACTGATGGAGCAGGTGATTCACCAACTGTTGGAGAAATATCCCAAGTGTCGTATTTTCTTTTTTGGCAAGGGTCACGATGAAGATAAATATCTTAATATGTGGTGTGCCCAATATCGCCAGTGTCTCAATGCCACATTCTATTGTGAGAACATGTATCAGGAGCTCATTATCATGAGTCATCTGGATGTGATGGTGTCGATGGACTCTGCCAATATGCATCTGGCATCGCTGACTGCGGTGCCTGTGGTGAGCATCTGGGGAGCCACCCATCCTTACGCTGGTTTTTTAGGTTTCGGACAGCCAAAGGATAATATCATCCAACTCGATCTCGACTGCAGGCCCTGTAGTATCTATGGCCAGAAACCTTGTCAGCGAGGCGATTATGCTTGTATGAAGAACATTCCGCCAGAGCGGATTGTTGAGAGAATAGAATCTATTATTAATAACTAAAAAAACAAGTACGATTATGAAAAAGTATGTTTGCGACGTATGCGGTTATGTCTATGACCCGGCTGAAGGTGATGCTGATAGCGGCATCGCTGCAGGAACAGCCTTCGAAGACATCCCTGAAGATTGGGTTTGCCCAGTCTGTGGTGTAGGAAAGAGTGATTTCTCACCCGTTGAAGAGTAAGTAAAACAAAATCCCCGCAGCTGCGGGGAATTTTGTTTATAACATAGTCTGAGCAAAATGCCAGATAATGATACCAGCTGTAACAGAGACATTCATCGAATGCTTGGTGCCAAACTGTGGAATCTCCAAGCAACCGTCTGAGGCATCGATGACCTCCTGATGAACACCTTTTACTTCGTTTCCCAAGACGACAGCATATCTCTTTCCTTTTTCAGGCTTGAAATCCTGAAGCATTGTAGAGCCATGAGCCTGTTCTACGGAGTATACTTCAATACCAGCCTCTTTAAGCGAAATAAGTGCCTCTTGTGCCGAAGCAAATGCCTTCCATTCCACGCTATCTTCCGCTCCTAAGGCCGTCTTATGAATCTCAGCACTGGGAGGGGTCGAGGTGATGCCACACAGGTAGACAGCCTCGATACGGAAAGCATCGCCTGTACGAAACACACTGCCCACATTGTGCATTGAGCGCACATCGTCGAGCACCACAATCAATGGTAATTTCTCTGCCTGCTTGAATTCATCCACAGACAGACGCTGCATTTCTATCGTCCGTAACTTTTTCATTGTGGTTGCAAAATTATATAAAATTGTATAAACTGCAAAATTAAGAAAGCTTTTTGTCGTTTTCGCTTTGTTCGAATCGATATTTTTTGTATCTTTGACCCCAAATTCTATCAACTATACATTATTAATAATAAAGAAAGATGAAAAAGCTACTATTTATGTCGTTTATGATGCTTTGTGGCACCAGCATCGGATATGCCCAGAAGCAGAAAGGTAATGTACCACTTGTTTATGCCGTAGAGAACACAGGTAGTCAGTTTGCAGCACCAAAGATGCCCACGATTGATGCCCTGCCTGAAATCCGTGAATTGCCTGATCCACTGAAATGGAGTAATGGTAAAGGAAAGGTGAAGAGTTTTAAAGACTGGTCCAAGCGTCGTAGTGAGATTTCAAATATGATTCAGCACTACGGTATCGGTACCAAGCCAACCGTTCCTGATGGAAGTGTAAAAGCCAGAATGTCTGGTGATACGTTGATAGTTGACGTTACTGTTAATGGTCAGACGCTGACACTCAGTTCCACCATCAGTTATCCGAAAGTAGGAAAGCCACCTTATGCACTGATGATCGGAACCAGTATGCTGGCATTGCCAAGACAATTGTTTGCTGATCGCCCTATAGCCATTATGAACTATCGTGAGAAGCAAGTCAATGACTACGGACAGATGGGAAGGCATCATGAAAGAGGTGAACATAATTTTGATCGCCTTTACCCAGAACTGAAGGATAATGGTGCTTATAGTGAATGGGCCTGGGGTCTGAGTCGCCTCATCGATGGTCTGCAGCAGTTAGGTCCTGAGGTCACGAAGATTGATATCAAGCATATTGGTGTATCAGGTTGTTCCTATGCTGGTAAGATGGCACTCTATTGTGGTGCTTTCGATGAGCGTATTGCTTTGACCATTGCTCAGGAGCCTGGTGGCGGTGGTGCAGCTGCCTGGCGTACTTCCCATGAATCTACCTTAAAAGGAAAGAACTTGGAGGATCTTGATAAGACAGACTATCATTGGTTTATGGAAAGTCAAAAAGAGAATTTTCACGGGGATTCTGTCTATCGTCTGCCTTACGACCAGCATGAGCTTTGTACGATGGTTTGTCCGAGAGCCTTACTGCTTTTGGGTAATCCTGACTATGAATGGTTGGCTGATGGTTCCATGGTGGTCTCAGCGAAGGCTGCAAAGGAAGTTTGGAATTTCTTTGGTATCGGTGACCGTTTTGGCTATTCCATAGTTGAAGGACACGGACATTGTCAGTTGCCTGAGAAACAATTCCCAGAAGTGCAGGCCTTCATTGATAAGTTCCTGTTGGGTAAAGAAACCGATACGAAAGACATTCAGGTGGTATCCGGCATTAAATAAAGTGTGGATAACTATGTGAATAACTTGTGTAAAAACATGGATTTTTCAACCCGCTGTCTTGGCAGCGGGTATATTTTTGACTTTATTCTTGCTCAATACTCACATTTTCCACAGTTTTTTGCTGAAAAAAGATATAAACTTATTAATTTTGCACCAAAATAGAAAAAAGTGGATAAGTAGGCTTAGGTATTCATTATCAGAGAGAAATAATCCACAATAGAAGTGAATAATGATTTTTTTGAGGTGAATAAACAAACTGGCAAGTAAATCGCTGAAAAGTTTCCAACTTATTAACGCCATATCATCCTATTCATTCTATTTTAAAAGAAAAGAAAAAATAAATAGATAATATATTGATGTTGAAAAAGGAGTGGATCAAACAAGGTTTTATTGATGAACCTGTAGCAGAAGGTACAGACCTGAAGGCTGAAATAAGAAAGATGTGTGAAGAGAAAGGTGCTATTATCCTGGCTCACTATTATACCATCGGTGATATCCAAGAGATAGCCGACTTTGTTGGCGACTCTTTGGCTTTGGCTCGTAAAGCTGCAGAGACAGATGCTAAGATGATGGTGATGTGTGGTGTGCATTTTATGGCAGAAACCTGTAAGTTGTTGTCACCAGATAAGACGGTACTTTGTCCTGATCTGAATGCAGGCTGTTCTTTGGCTGATTCCTGTAAGGCAGAAGATCTTAAACAATTCAAAAAAGAGCATCCTGATTATCAAGTGATTTCTTATGTCAATACAACTGCTGCAGTAAAGGCATTGACAGATGTAGTGGTGACCAGTGGTAATGCCAAGAAAGTCGTAGATCAGTTGCCAAAGGATGCCAAGCTTATTTTTGGTCCTGATTATAATCTTGGCAATTATATCAATGAGGTAACAGGTCGCCAGATGTTGCTTTGGAATGGTGGTTGTCATGTGCATGAGCGCTTTTCTGTTTCAAAGATAGTAGAACTGAAGAAACAGTATCCTGATGCTATCGTAATGGCTCATCTGGAGTGTAAGGGTCCAGTTTTGGCATTAGCTGATGTAAAAGGCAGTACAGCCACTATGCTGAACTATGCACAACAGAGTGATAAGAAGCAGTTTATCGTGGCCACAGAGGCTGGTATTCTTCACGAGATGCAGAGAACGTGTCCGGATAAGGAATTTATCCCTGTACCTCCTGAAATCTCAGAGAGCGGCTTGGAATGCAGCTGTAATGAGTGTCAGTATATGAAGATGAACTCATTGCTGAAAATCTATAATGCCTTGAAATATGGCTGGCCTTCCGTAGAAGTTGATCCGAAGATAGCCAAGAAAGCTGTAAAACCCATCAACAGGATGCTGGAACTGAGCTAAGGCAGTATGGATGCTCTGACTTCTCGTGTTGTTTCCTTCTTACGGTTTCCACTGATTATTGCAGTGATATTCATTCACTGTAACTTATTGGTGAAGCATACTGAATTAGAAACAAGGCCTGTTTTCTATTTTCTGGCTTTTATCACAATGAAGTTGATATGTATCGCTGTACCTTTATTCTTTTTCATTTCCGGTCTTCTGTTCTTTAAGGAAGGGTATTTCGATTTAAGTCTTTATAAGAATAAACTGAAAAGTCGTATCCATACGGTTTTAATACCCTATTTGCTATGGAACGTCGTTTATTTTGTATTATTAGGTATAATGCAGTTGATAAAGCCGGATACCTTAGTCATTCTGCATAAACATATCGTTGATTTCAGATGGCAGGATTTTCTGTGGATCTTCTGGGACATCAGTCAGATTACTGGCTTGGCTGACGATCAGCGGGCTTGTCTTGTGGGTGCTTTCTGGTTCCTACAGTGTCTGTTTGTGTTTTTCCTGGTAAGTCCTGTCATCTATTATCTTATCAGATATCTACGACACTTCACATTATTAATAATAGGTATTCTCTATTTCACTGATTTTATTCCTGAGATGCCAGGTATTCAGTCTAATGCTACTGTTTACTATATGCTAGGAGCTTATTGCTCGATAATGAGTATTGATTTTATTGCTACCCTAAAGCGTATACCTGTTCATATACATATTATTTTAATGATAGCAGCCGTGCTTATATCTTATTGGTTTGTTGAGAACAATATTGTTTATAGCATCACTGACTTATTTGTTCAGGCTGCCGTCCTTGCCATCATTGCCTATATGATAGAGAATCATCAATGGAAAGAAAGTAAATACCTTGTATCAAGTGTATTCTTCGTCTTCGCTGTCCATAGATTGTTCTCCGCTTCCCTGATGTCTGTTTCCACCTATATTATTCCATCGATCAATAATGATTATTGTATGTATCTCTATTATTTACTAATGGTAACGCTGACTTTATTTGCCAGCTTGATGGTCTATCAGTTATCAAAGAAACTATTACCTGGTGTTACCAGCATTCTGAACGGTCGTCGATGAGTTGTCTTTCCCGTAATTCATAATTGGCTTTTCAATATATTTCCAAGAGAGTAGAGAGATGAATACAGTTGTCAGGAAAGCCAATATGAAAGTAAGTATAATATTCCGTTCATGTAAACCAAAATGAATGAATATCTGAATCACAGGAAAGTGATATAGATAGAGACCATAGGAAATATTATCATAGCGTTGTAAGAAGTTTAATGGACGGCAATAGTATGCTGTGCCAATGATGATAGTTGCAAAGGTTAATGGTTCGATATAGTCGAGTTGCCATATGCCAAGACGACTTGACAGAATATATAGCACTAAACAGACAGGAAACAACCATTTCAGGTATTGACAGAACTTATCGAAATATAATAATAAGGTGGTACCTCCGAAAAAGTATATCATCTGTCCGCCTAACTGATGTTGTAGGAGGTTATATATCTCACGTCCTGTTGTATTATAGAGATAGTCAAACAGTTCATTCCAAAGAATGGATAATATGAATATGGTTACGATAATAATCGGTTTACCCCAGCACTTCATAGCATAGACGAAAAACGGTACGCAGAGATAGAATAACACTTCTACTTTCATAGACCAGAGCGAAGCATTGAGAAAGGGCATGGGGTTTTGCGTAAAGACACCAGGAAGACAAGGTTCTATGTAGTTCTGAAATGTCAGGTTGGCTAATAGATACTTATATGTCTGGATATCGGAAAAATATTCAGACAAGCCTCGTTCTGTTAGACAGATGCCTACTATGAAACAAAACAGTATATTGACGATATAAGCAGGAAGTATTCTTCGAGCACGTTTCTGAAAATAAACTTTCAGACTATTCCGTCTGATATAACTATAGACAACCAGAAAGCCAGTAATGATAAAGAAAGCCTTTACACGTGTGCCACCAGTTACAAACCAGAACTGCTCAGTGTCAGTTGCTGTGCAAAAGTGTACGATAATAAGTGAGAAGGCAAAAAAATAACGGATAAAATCAAAACAATTGTCTCGTCTGACTCGTTCCTTGATATTTTCGTTAATAAGCGTATTCAGTTGACAATGGCTATCTTGCATACCGTTCCCTTTTCTCCTTTGCTTGTGGCAGCAATAACCATATAGATGCCAGATGCCACGCGATTGCCATTCCGGTCCTTACCATCCCAGGTAAACGAACCACCATTACTACGACCCTCAGCTACCAGAACACCGCTGGATGTGGTAATCTTCACATCTGCATCATAACTCAGTCCTACAACCGTAATCAATCCTGTATAGTCGGGTGTAACAGGATTAGGATAGGCATAGACATTATCCTTTGTCATTTCCTGTGTTGGTTCTGTTGCATCACTGCGATAGGAGCAGAGACCATTCTCCGTAAGGAAATAAACCACACCTGTCTGTTGATTGATGGCTACAGAATATATCTGGTCAGAGAGTAAAGGCGAATTGTATGTAGAGAGGTGACAAATCTGTGACATATTATCGGCACTGATGAGAAAGGCACCGATACCATTTGTGGCAAACCATTTACGATTACCACCATCTACAGCAATATGGCTGATACTTACTTCTGAAAGCAGATAGTCAGCAAAGTTAGTGCCATCATTGCGAGGCACTTTCACTTGTTGGAAGGTAACACTCCCCTGCCCTACTTCGCTCTTGTCAATATAGAAAGGCCCTATATCCGTTCCTACCCAGATATTACCTTCCTTATCTTCTGTTACGCAATAGATGAAGTTGGGACTATATCGTGTGCCATCCTGATTGACGAATGAATTATAAGCCACCATCTGATCATTCTCTGTACTGTAGCAGAAAACGGTCTGTCCTACCCATGATGTGTTCACGAACCAAAGCAGACCCCGACTGTCAAAAATCATATTTCTCAGACCTCCCCAAGTGACACCACTTTCATCATCCTCAAGCAGATTCTGATAATGGTCTTCCCATTCACCGTCTTTCGTCAGTACCAAGAGATTAACACCCTTCGCCTGACTGTTGATGACCCAGAGACGGCCTTGCTGGTCGTATTTGATACCATTGACAAGCACATAGTTATTATCCAATTGCTGTCCACGATCGTAGGCACCTTTCAGAGGGCTGTTATCCTGATTATAGTAATTGATGAGCTTACCATTCCTGAACTCATAGAGTCCACTCTTTCCTCCAGCAGCTACATGACTTTCGTCTGTAGGGTCTATACTGATACAGTTGACATCCCAATAATTATAGCCTGTCTTCAGATTGAGTTCATCTTCATAAACAGTCCAGTTATCTCCATCAAATACCTGTATTGTACCAGGATAGCTTTTTCCTACGATACCAGAGAGAAAATGTCCGCCAGTAGTGTAAAGTTTACTGTTAAAGAATTCAGATTCATAGAAGTGGTTATACTTAGGTCCGCCAGGTTGAAGGCTGGATACCAGTGTGAGGTTGGGCTCAAGTTCCTGGTATTCGTCATAGTCAGGCAGGCTGGTGGGATATTCTGGATGGCCATTAAAATAGGTCTCAGCGATTTCTGCCCTTTGTACATTCACCTTGACGAGTCCGAAAGGACAGTGCAGCCAGGCATAGATACCATCGATGGTAATCTTCGAAACGGTCTTATCCTCCGTCATCGTCTTGCTGTAGAGGGCAGAGATATTGGTGATATCACCATTGGTATCTATGAGGTCTATGTTCGAGTTCTGATAGACAGCAATGAGCCGCTTGGCCTGAGGACACCAGGCGATATGAGTGATATAAGTATCTGAAAGTCCGCTGACCTTATCAAAGGTGGTGATACTCTGATCGTTCTTATTATATAGGTAAATATCGTTGGAGGCCAGCACAAACAACTGATGGCCTGCCTCGCAGATGTTTTGAATATCGTGATAGGCGAGATAGTTCTGCCAATTACCAACCTGAGAGAAAGTGAATAGTGAACAGTGAATAGTGAATAGTAGCAGCAAAAGTCTTTGCCACACTATGATTCTTTTCCTATTCAGACATTTTTCACTTTTCATTATTCACTATTCACTTCTTTAAGAGAAAGTCTGCCAATTTCTGTGTGGCACGGGCACGATGGCTGATATGGTTCTTGATATCCATACCCAGTTCAGCAAACGTCTGGTCGTAGCCATCAGGCTGGAAGATGGGGTCATATCCGAAGCCCTCTCCTCCCCTACGCTCCCGGATAATCTCCCCTTCGATGATACCCTCGAATTTGTGGATTTCCTTGATACTGGTACAGCCACAAGGGCAGACGTCTTTCTTATGTATTAACGCTATAACGGTGCGGAATCGTGCCTTGCGATTGTTATTATTTCCTAATTCTTTCAGCAGACGGGTCATATTGGCTTCAGAATCGTGGCTAGCTGGACAAGTCTGACCAGAATCACTAACCATACTGGCATATCTGGCTGAATAGACGCCAGGCGCCCCATTGAGGGCATCTACCTCAAGGCCTGTATCATCCGCGAAACAGTCTATATGATAGTGATCATAGACATACTGCGCCTTCTGGAGGGCATTCTCTTCGAGCGTAGTGCCTGTCTCAGGGATATCCACATCGCAGCCGATATCATTCAGTGACAACACTTCGATACTATCGCCAAGAATACTGCGGATCTCTGAAAGTTTATGCTGATTATTTGTTGCAAATACGATTTTCATATAGCGGTAGCAAATTTATCACTTTTCACTCTTCACTTTTCACTTCTTTCTTGATTTTCACCCGCATTTCTTCGAAGCCTTCGCCATAGACACCGATAACAGCACTCTGGGAGACAAAGGCCTGAGGGTCGATCATCTTAATCAGACGGAACATATTGACACTCTCGTTCTTCCTGGCCAGGATACAAAGCACCTTGACTTCCTTACCCGTATACCAGCCGTGACCATCAAGGATAGTGACACCGTGATGTGTCTCAGTACCGATGGCATTGGCTATCTCCTGCCATTTACGGGTGAAGATCAAGAACTGCACAGACTGGCGACGGGCATTCATGATATAGTCGAGGGTGTAGTTCTCCATCGCCATCACGCAGAAACCGAACATCACCTTGTGGGCACGTTCGAGATAAGTTCCAAACTGTGGAAAGAACATACAGGAACCGATGATACAGAAGTCGGCAGCAATCAGCACATTGCCTAACGATACATTAGGATGGTATTTGTTCACTGAGGCAGCGATAATATCCGTACCACCAGTAGAACCATTGTTCATAAACACCGTTGCCAAAGCCAGACCTGTTATCACACAGCCGATAATCATCGACATGAAGTCCTGTCCCTCGCCCATCAGTTTGAAAGGCAGGCCGTTCTCCTGCTTGGGAATGAGATCCTGTGCAAACTTCAGCATGAAGTAAAGGGTGAAGATGGCAAAAATGGTCTTCATCAGGAACTTGAAACCCAGGATCTTCAAGGCCACAATGAGCAGGATGCCGTTGATGATGATATAGGTGTTCTCCAGATGGAAACCTGTGGCATAATAGATGATGGCCGAAAGACCAGTCACACCACCAGCCACAATCTGATAAGGCATCAGAAACACCGTAAAGGCGATAGTGTAAAGGAAGAGACCAAAGGCTATGAAGAAATAGTCTTTGGCTTCGTTCAGTATGATTTTGTGATCGATGGTCATTTACTTCTTCAGAACAATGTTCACCATACGCTTAGGGACGATGATAACCTTTGCTACCTGGAAACCTTCGAGATACTTCTGAGAGCGCTCGTCTGCAAGGACTGCCTCCTCGATGGTCTTATTGTCAGCATCAGCAGCGAACTGCATCTCGAAACGGGCCTTACCATTAAAGGCGATACCCAGCTTCACCTGACTCTCTACGAGATACTCCTCATTCCATTTCGGCCACTGAGAATCGCAGACGCTTCCCTGCTCACCCATCATCTCCCAAAGTTCTTCAGCGATATGAGGCGCAAAGGGAGCAATGAGGATCACGAGAGTCTTCAGCATCTCCTTGTTCTTGCACTTCTGCTGCGAGAGTTCATTCACGCAGATCATAAAGGCAGAGATAGAGGTGTTATAAGAGAAGGTCTCGATATCCTGCGATACCTTCTTGATGAGCTTATGCACGCTCTTGAGGTTCTCAGGTGTTGCCTCGCCCTCGAAACCGTTCTGATAGAGGTTCCAGAACTTGCGGAGGAAACGGTGACAACCATCGATACCGTTCGTATCCCAAGGCTTCGACTGCTCAACAGGACCCAGAAACATCTCATAGAGACGCAAGGTGTCAGCACCATATTTCTCGACGATCATATCCGGATTGACCACATTGAACATCGACTTCGACATCTTCTCGATAGCCCAACCGCACTTGTACTGACCATTCTCAAGAATGAACTCTGCATTCTCGTACTCAGGACGCCAAGCCTTGAAGGCCTCGATGTCGAGCACATCAGCTGAGACGATGTTTACATCCACATGGATAGGTGTCGTCGTATAGTTATCTTTCAGACCAAAGCTAACGAACTTACCCTTATCAGCACCCTCGTCTTCGATACGATACACAAAGTTAGAGCGTCCCTGAATCATACCCTGATTGACGAGCTTCTTGAATGGCTCGTCCTCGCAGGAGTAACCAGAGTCATAGAGGAACTTGTTCCAGAAACGTGAGTAGATCAGGTGACCAGTTGCATGCTCAGTGCCTCCTACATAGAGGTCGACATTGCGCCAGTACTCATCAGCCTCACGACTCACGAGAGCCTTCTCGTTCTTGGGGTCCATATAACGGAGATAGTATGCTGACGAACCTGCGAAACCAGGCATTGTGTTCAGTTCAAGAGGGAAGACGCTCTTGTTGTCGATGAGGTCTTTCGATACCACCTTGTCTGTCTTCGTATCCCAAGCCCAGATCTTCGCGCGTCCCAATGGTGGCTCGCCAGTCTCTGTGGGCTTGTACTCATCGATTTCAGGCAATTCGAGAGGCAGACACTCCTTAGGAATCATATAGGGCATATCGTCTTTGTAGTAAACAGGGAACGGCTCACCCCAGTAACGCTGACGGGAGAAGATGGCATCACGCAGACGATAGTTCACCTTTACACGACCCAGACCCTGCTCAGTCACGAATTTCTTCGTAGCAGCGATGGCTTCCTTAACCGTCAGACCATTCAGAGAGAACTTGCTGCTTGTAGAATTACACATGATACCTTCCTTAGCATCATAACTCTCCTCGCTGACATCAGCACCCTCAATCAATGGGATGATAGGCAGGTTGAAGTGCTTGGCGAAGGCATAGTCACGAGAGTCGTGAGCAGGTACAGCCATTATGGCACCAGTACCGTAGCCAGCCAATACATATTCTGCAATCCAGATGGGGATCTTCTCGTCTGTAAACGGATTGATGGCATAGCTTCCAGAGAATACACCTGTTACCTTATGATCCATCTGACGATCGCGTTCTGTGCGCTTCTTCACATAGTCGAGATATTTTTCTACCTCTGCCTTCTGTTCAGGAGTGGTGAGTTCTGCTACGAGATCGCTTTCAGGAGCAAGCACCATGAAGGTTACACCAAACATCGTATCAGCACGAGTGGTAAAGATCGTAAAGTGCTTATCCGAACCAACCACATTGAATTCAACCTCAGTACCCTCAGAACGACCAATCCAGTTGCGCTGGGTCTCTTTCAGAGAGTCTGTCCAATCGATTTCCTCGAGACCATCAAGCAGTCTCTGAGCATAGGCAGACACTCTCAGACACCACTGGCGCATCTTCTTCTGCACCACAGGATAGCCGCCACGAACTGAGACACCATCTACCACTTCATCATTGGCGAGCACAGTACCCAGTTTCGGACACCAGTTCACCATTGTATCAGCGAGATAGGCTATACGATAGTTCATCAGCACTTCCTGCTTCTTCTTCTCAGTGAAGTTATGCCAGTCAGTGGCCGTAAAATGCAGCTCCTCAGTACCAAGGGCATTGCAGTTTTCAGTACCCATCAGTTCAAAGTGCTCAATCAGCTTAATGGTTGGCTGAGCCTTATGCGATGAGGTGCTGAAATAACTCTTGAACATACGCTGGAAAGCCCACTGCGTCCACTTATAATAGATAGGGTCGCAAGTGCGGACCTCTCTGTCCCAATCGAAACAGAATCCGATCTTATCCAACTGCGAGCGATAACGGTCGATGTTCTCAAAGGTGGTCTTCTCAGGATGCTGGCCAGTCTGGATGGCATACTGCTCAGCAGGCAGTCCGTAGGCATCGTAACCCATCGGGTTCAGCACGTTGAAACCTTGCTGACGCTTGTATCTTGCATAAATATCCGATGCGATATATCCGAGCGGATGACCCACATGCAAGCCTGCTCCCGATGGATAAGGGAACATGTTCAGCACATAGAACTTCTTCTTTTTCTCATCCTCTACCACGCGATAGGTTCCATTCTCCACCCATCGCTTCTGCCATTTCTGTTCGATTTCTCTGAAATTGTAATCCATGATTTATTTTTATTTTAATCGTTTCCGTACATATTAATTTGGGCTGCAAAGATACGAATAAGTAAGCAGACTGCCAAATAATCGCCCAAAAATTTGGTGCATTTGGTTTTTCTGCTTAATTTTGCGGCCCATAAAATGAGTATGAGAAAGATTCTGATGACTTTGGTTCTGGTGCCTCTGATGTTGATGGCACAAGAGGCGACACTACTGAAACAGCGTAAATTTCCTAAGACGGTGCCAGCAGGAAACTATAGTGGCATCGCTTGGATGGGTGGTTCAAAATATGCTGTAGCAAACGACAAATCACCCACAACAGGCTTTTATCTGATGACGATAGATACAGACAGTATTTCGGGCGAACTATTGTCTGTGCGTCTGGATACATTCCTTACTTGTGGCAAGCCTGCTCGCGACGAAGAAGGTGTCTGCTATATGCCTCAGAATCAGACGATTTTCGTGAGTGGAGAGAGAGATCAGGAGATTATCGAGTTTGACCTTAAGGGGCAGCTGACGGGCAGGCGACTGAATATCCCTGAAGTGTTCAAGACAGCTTATTCGAATCGGGGTTTCGAAGCCCTCACTTATCAGCAAAAGACGCATCGTTTCTGGACCACTTCTGAAAATACGCTACAGGCCGATGGCGACAAGCCTGCAATCGACAAGAAAATCAAGAACCGTCTGCGCCTTCAGTCTTTTGGTGATGACTTGCAGCCCAAAGAGCAATATTGGTATGAGACAGATTCAGCCATTGTCAAAAAGCGCAAAGGTACCAGTATTATGGGAGTTGGAGGTTTGGCAGCACTCGATGATGGTAGGATCGTGGTGCTCGAACGAGAGCTGTATTTCCCCAAAAAGCAGATAGGCTCGTATTGTCTTGTCAAACTATACGTAGTTAATCCCACTCAGCAACAGCCTGGCGAATTGTTGAATAAATCTTTGCTGACAACGTTCCGTACGAAATTCAATATCACGCGCCATAATTTTGCTAACTACGAAGGCATCTGTGTAGGGCCTAAATTGGCTGATGGCCGCCAACTCCTTCTCCTCATCTGCGACTCTCAGAACC
>JAEEGK010011782.1_pt1 | contig 19931 bp, 10 predicted proteins | sample 8958771 | NCBI WGS metagenome assembly JAEEGK01 (sample SAMN16246547, study PRJNA631951) | gut metagenome | biome: gut microbiome; feature: rumen; material: SC-attached | host: Bos | place: Iran: Karaj | collected 2018-10
GGGATGGGGGATGGGGAATTGGGGATGGGGGATTGGGCCCAATCCCCAATCCCCAATCCCCAATCCCCAATCCCCAATCCCCAATCCCCAGTTATTATCTTAAACAAATTTTAAAGAATATATTATTCTTATAAAAATAAAATTAAAAAATTTATTAATTTATAATAATTATAATAATTCTTTAAAAGAAAATATAAAATGAAATAAATAATTATTGAAAACAATATAAGCATATTGAATAAAGCAATATAAATATTAAACCACTTCAATAAAAAAAATTACTAAATCACATAAACGAAAAGCATTTATAATTAATAGAAAAAATAAAATATAATTCATATAAAGAATAATAACCATTAGAAAAATAAATTTAGATAAATCAAAAAATACATCAATTAAATAATTAAATATAATTTTATAATAATAATATTAATAATTATTTGAATAAAAATAATAGTGATATAAATTAATTTGAATGAAATCTAAAAATAAAAGAATTAGCTCAAAAATTATATTATAAAAAATATTTTTGACTTCTTTAAAAATTAATAAAAATTTTATTTTTATTTTTTTATTATTTTTAATTTTTTTATCTATTATATATATGGAATCCACTGAAAATCAATATAGAATATTAATCAGAGATAAAAAAGGATGTTTTTTATTATCTCCTTTTAAATCAAAAACAGATAAAAAATTTCATTTAGAAGAATGTTCTCAAATAATAACATCCAAAAATCATTTTTGTATAATAAATAATGGTTTATTATCTTTATATTCAACAAAAGATTTATCTTTAATTAAAAATTTTGAGGAATTAGAATTAGTTGCTGCAGTTGATTTTTCTCCATCAGGAAATTATTTATCAATTATTCAAAAACCAACAGTAGGAAATGAAAATTTAAAAATATATAATATTTCAAATAATTCTGATATTAAATTATATTCAAATTTCCATTCTACAACTCATCCAAAAACTGAATGGCCTCAAATTTCATATTCTAAAAATGACGAATTTATATTTTTTCATTCTAAAACAAATATTGAAATATATGATAATTCTAAAAATTTAATTTCAAAATTAGAAAATATAATAGCATTTGAAATAGCAGAATACATAAATGAAAATAATGAAAAAGAAAATTTAATATTAGTTGGTAAAGTTATACCAAAAAATGATAAAGGGAAAAAATTATGTTATTTCTCAGTTTATAATATAAAAGATACATTAAAACCAATAAAAGAAATAGAAGAAATATTAACAGATAGAATGAAATTAAAAATATCTCCTGATAATAAATATATTTTAGTAAATGCAATAAATGATAATACATCAAATAAATCATATTATGGACAATCAAATTTATATTATTATGATTTAAAAAAAATGACATTTACTAAATTTAATCTTCCAGAAGGACCAATTCATGATTTTTGTTGGTTACCAAATGGAGAAAATTTTATTATTGTTTCAGGACATTTACCTTCAAAAACTTCATTTTATGATAAAAATGGTTCTTATATTAAAGAAATTATAATTGGTAAATTTAATAATATTAAAATATCACCTGATAGTAGAATTTTAGCATTATGTGGTTTTGGTAGTTTAAATGGAGATATTGAATTTTATAATTTAAGTAATTTTGAATTAATTGGTAAAACTAATTTTTTTTGTTGTGTTAATTTCGAATGGAGTCAAGATTCAAAATTTATTTTAGGTGCAGTTTTATCAACAAGAGTTAAAGTTGATAATGAATATAGAATATTAAAATATAATGGAGAAGAAGTTATTGTTGATAAAGAAATTGGAGAAATTTATGATTGTGTTTGGATTTATGATAATAATTTAAAATATGAAAGTTTTAATATAGAAAAAAATATTAAGAGTCTTGAAGAGAAAAAAAAAAGTGGTATTCAATTAAAGACTTTAGGAAAAATTGATTTTAGTAATAATAAAACTAGTCATATTGATGATGTATATAGTGGAGGAATTGTTGGATTAGAAAAAAAGAAAAAGAAAAAAAAGAAAGGAAAAGGTGGTAATGATGCACAAGGTTAAGTTTTTATATTTTTTTTTATAAAAATTTATTATTTTTTTTAAATTAAAAAAAAAACAATTTTAAGTTAAAATGATTAATAATTTAAAGAAAATAAAAGAAGAAAAAAGTTCTAATTCTATTTTTGAAAATGGAGAAAAAAATCAAATTATGAATGCCATGACACAAGAAATTATGAATAATTATAAGAAAAAAATTCAAAATTTAGAAAAAGAAAATAAAAAATTAATTGAAGATAATGATGCATTAAATAGAAATTTTGAAGCTTTGAATAAAAAATATTCTGAATGTCAAAATTTATTAAAAAGATTACAAGATGAAGTTACTTTATTAAGAAGTAAAAATGAAAAAAATACTATTGATATTAAAGATGAAACTATTAAAATTTCTCAAAAAAAAATTGATGAGTTAAGTCAAAAACTTTCTTCTTTTCAATTGCAATTTAAAACAATGGAAAATAAATATAAAACTGAAATTGAAAAATTAAAATTAGAAAAATTAGAATTATTAAAAGAAAAAAAAGCCAGAGATATTTTAGAAAAAGAAAATAAAAATAAAAATGAAATTGAAAATTATCAAAAAAAAATAAAAGAATTAAATGATAAAATAGCAAAATTAAATGCTAATTTTGAAAGTGAAAAAAAAGAAAGAAAGGATTTAATTAAAAATATAAATATATTAGAAAATGAAAAAGAAAAATTGATTCAAGAAAATAAATTAATGTATGAATCTTTAGAAATTGAAAGAGAAAAATTAAGTAATCAATTAAAAAAAGAAAATGAATTATTAAAAAAATTAAAAGCAAAACCTGAAAAAGATATTGAATTAGAAAAACAATTAAATAATGCATTAGAATTAATAGAATCTTTAAGAAATGAACTTGATATACAAAAAGCAAATAATTCTTTTAATGAATTAAATTCAAAAAATTTAATTGAAGAATTAGAAAAATTGAGAAATAAAAATAAAAATTTAACTCCAAAATTTAAAGAAATTTCATTTGTGATTCAAAAAACAATAAAAATTAAGAAACCAGTAGTTTATTATATAAAAAAGAATGTTTCTTTTGAATTTAAAGGGAAAAATAAACCAATTTTAGTTTTGACAAAACCAAATTCTTTTTTAATTAAAAAAGTTGTCAAAGAACAAAAAAAGGAAGAAAAACCTAAAATAATAATTCAAAAAGAAAGAAATTTTGAAATAATAATTCCTAAAAGTAAAAAAGTTTTTAAAAACTTAGTTTTTTATTCAAATATCAAAGATGTTATTTTTGAAGGAAATCAGGATAAAATAAAAAATGAATTAAAAACTATTCAAATTAATTTTAAAGATTTAATATTAAATTTTACAGAAAATAATAATAATAATATAATAGAAGAATTTAAAAAAAAAGAAAAATTTTTAGAAAATAAAATTGAAAAACTTTCAAATTTAATAAAAAATCAAATAACTTCAATAATAAAAGATGGAATAAAATTAAGAGAAGATGCAAAATATTATAAAAGAAATCAAGAATATGAAATGAAAAAACTAAAAGAAAATTACGAAGCAAAACTAACTAAAAAAAGGAATAAAAAATACACTTTAAAAAACGAAATAACAGAATTAAAAAATACAATAGAAGATTTAAAAAAACATCAAATTGATTTAACAAAAATAAACAAATTAGTAGAAAATATAAGAGAAATAACATCAAGATTAAAATTAACTTTTGAAAGTCTTGAAATGTGTATAATATGTAAAAACTGTAATAGATTAGATAGAAAAATGTATTGTTTAGAATGTGGACATTCACTTTGTGTAAATTGTATGCATCAAATAACAAATAAACAATGTGTTGTATGTAAAAGTTCATATAAACCAGATAAATCATATGATAATTGTTCTTTAAATGATTTAATTGCAAGATATAATTATTCCAAATTACAAATTGATAGTGATTTAGAATTAATGATTTCTACTATTCAAAAATACTTAATTTGATTTATTAAAAAAATTTTAATATTTATAATATTATTTTTTATATTTTTCATTTTTAAAATTTTTTTAAATTTAAATTAAATTATCTAAAAAAAAAGAATATAATTACATAACATCTTTATATATTTTTACATCTTTACTCCCATCTATATTATAACTAGTAATTTTAATCATTTTTCTCTTAACCCCATTTTCTCTAATAATTCTTTCTTCTTTATTAATTCTTTCAACACCTTTAGGTAAATTAAAATCATCATCACTAAAATCTTCTTCTTTTTTAATAAGTTCACTTTTTTTCATATTAATTTCTTCAATTTCTTTTTTACATTTTTCAAACATATCATCATTAACAGAAACAAATTTATTAGAAAACAAAATAACAGTACATTTATTATAAGTTAAATGTTCTCCTGTAGACACACCAACATCACAATAATTTTCATTAAAGAAAACATTTCTAATTTCTCTATCTTTATCTCCATCATTAACAATAATATTAATTACAATTAATTCAGGAATTAAAGCACCAAAATCAATTAATTGTTTAATTTCATCTCCATAATAAACACCATATTTATTTATTATTGAACTTAAATTTACTTTTTTTGCTTTTGATATATCATCAAATTTTTGTATTTCATTCATATAATCATGTGCAATATGTGTTAATCCTGGACTGTATTTTAATTTTGATATTGGATTTTTATTTTCTAAAAATTCTGCTGCTTCTATAAAAGCGTCTGCACCTTCGTTTGTCATTAATCCTATCATATTTGGGAGACTTAATATTCTACCTCTGAAATATTTTATGTATGAACGTACTTTTTCACTATATTTTTTTGGATCTTTTCGACATTGATTTAATTCTTCTATTAGTTTACTACGAAATTCTTCATTATTTTTTATTTTTTCCATTTTTTTAATTGTTTTTTTAAATTTTTTATATTAATTTTTTTTCAAATGGAAAAAAATATTGAAGATGATATTATTAATATAAAGGAAAATAAAGGAATAAATAATAATGAAATTGAAAATGAGAAAAATAATTTTAATGAAGAAATAAAAATTTTATCTTCAAAAAAATCTGATTTTGAACAAAATATAATAAATGCATATTTACAATTACAAAATTCAGAAAATAATAATAATAATGAAAATATGATTAAAGAATGTGAAAAATATTTAATAAAAGTATTGAATATTTCAGAAAATAATGAACAAATAATGATAAATAAAAATATTCTTGATAAATTTAAAAGAATATGTAAACATCAAAAGTTAAATTTATTAATACTAATAGCAAAAATTTATATGAATCTTTTAAGCAAGAAAAATTTATTTTCACCTGAAATATTTGATGAAATTTTATTAATTGATTTTATTAATGAGATAATAAATTTAAATAAAAGTTTAAAAGAAACATCATTAATCTTAAATTTTGAACGAATAACTGCTTATTTTTTTAAGAAAATAATTGACAAATATAAAATAAATGAAGAACAAAAAGAAATTATTGAAGAATTTATTATAAATATTCAACAAAAATATTTAAAACCAACAATTTTAATAGATACTTTTGAAAATATGGTATGTTCATTATATGAATCTCTACATGAACAAGAAAGCTTATTTGATCAATATAATGTAGTTATAGATAATAAAGAAAATATTATTGGATGCATTTTAAATTCAAATGTAAATGAAAAAGGTGACCATAAGTATTATTTTGATTTAGGAAAAATTTTATGTGATTTATTATTTAATGAATATTATATTATTAAAACAAATTCTAAAAATTCAGTAAAATCAACAAAAAAATTAATTTATTATGGAAATGAAAATGAAGATTTTTTAAATTTAATTAATGATATGAAATATAAAATTTTAATTGATGATGATATTAATAATTGTAGAAAACAAATTATTCCTTTAATAATAATATTTATTGAAAAATATAGAAAGGTAAAAATTAATTTTAATTTTCTATTTTTATTAAATTATATAATGCAAAAAATTTATTTTTATTATTATAATGATTTAGATGAAGATAAAAAAAAATTTGATTTATTTTTATCAGAAAATATAATTGATATTTGTGAATTTAAAAAAGAATCAAATATAATAGAAATAACAAAGCAATTTATGAAAAATTTATTGAAAAGTAAAAAAACTCAAGATAAAAATTTGAAAGATTTAATAACAAAAAAATTAGATTTACTTAAATCAAATTCTAATTATAATTTTGAAACAATTTATCAATCAAACATTAATCCAAAATATGATCCATTAAATTTAAATGATATAAATTTAAAAATATGTTATTTCAATAAAAAAGAAATTTTAGCAGGAAAACAATTTTCAATATATATTGAATTATTACAACCTTATTCTATTCTTGAAATGACATGGTTTGTTCGAGATTATGATATAAATTTTTCAATTGAAAATGTCGAAAATAATGAAGAAATTATAAAAATGTCAAAAATAAATAGTTTTGAATGTCCATATAAAATTATTATATTTAATAAAAATAAAAGAATTTTTAAAATTTCTTTTGATAATTCATATTCTTGGATTAATAATAAAACTATTAAATTTAATTATAATATTTTTTATCCAGTTAATTGCTATTCCATTCAAAGAAATATATTAATTATAGAATTAAAAAAGTTAATTTTAAATGATATTAATTTAGAAAATAAAAAAGAATTATTTGATAAAATTATACTTGTCAAATATATTTATCAATTTTATGCATTTAATTGTCAAAATCTATTTAATAATATATTGAAAATTCAAAAATTAAGAGAAGAAAATAAAATAATATTTTGTAATATATATATTGAGACATTAAATAAAAAGTTTTTTGATGAAAAAATCAATTCTTTTGATTTAAATAAAAAAAATTTTGAAATTTATCTTGAAAAATTAATTCTTGATAATGAAAAAATTTATTTAATTAATTTATTTAATATAAATAATAAAAATATTCAAATAAATAATATAAAAGAAATTTTAGGATTCATTCCTGAGCTAAAAAATTTCCAATCAAATTTAACTTATTTTTCTTTTAACATAAGTATTGTAGAATTAATTTATGATTTATATAATTTAATGATAAATGAAGAAGATATAGATATTATTATTCATATAAATTATATAAAAATAAATGGATATCAAATCTCTATTTTTCAAAATAATGAACTATATAATATCAAAGAAATATTAAATGATTTTGAAAATGCAAATGATATAGAAAAAAATAATGAAATAATAGCAAATTATATTAACAATAAAAAAGAAAATAATATTAAAATTTTTATATCTTCATGTGATTCAGATGATAATTTATGTCAAAATCTAGGAAAAACAATTGAAAATAAAATATTAGATGTGCAAAAAAAAAATTGTAAAATTATAATTAGAGAAGGGAAAAAATATTTAAATGAAATATATAATTTTTCTTCTATTTTATTTATTGATGAATAATTAATAATTATTATAAAACAATTATTTAAAAAAGTAAAAAAATACTAAAAAAACATATTAAACTCATTTTATTTTTTATTTTTACATTTTTAAAATAAAAAATATTTATTTTTAAAATTGCTTACGTAAATTTTTATAAAAAAAAAATAAAAATAACAACAATAAATAAAAAGTTTTTTATATAGGGTCGAAATGGTATTTAAAAAAGAAATGAAAAAATATAATTATTAAAAATGGATACAAATGAAAAACCAAAAATAGAAGAAGAAAAAAAAAAGATAAAAGACCCATCATTACTTCAAAAAGTAAAAGAAAAATATTTTAAACTAAAAGCAAAAAGTGGATCTCATAGTCCAAGTGCCTTAGTTTTACAAAGAGCAATACCTGAAATAAATTTATCAATAGATTGTTGTTTTTTATCAAATCCATTTGCAACAATTGCATTTATGAATAAAATAAAAAAAGATTTTTCAGATGAAAAATGGTTAAGTGGTTTAATTGAAAGTTATCCTGCTCAAAATGCACAAATTGCAGAAGATGTAGGAAAAGCTATTGGAATTAAACCAGAAAATATTTTTATTGGTAATGGTGCTACTGAAATTATTTCTGCAATTTTAAGTAATTTTGTTAAAGGAAGAATATTAATTATGTTACCTACTTTTAGTCCTTATTATGAATATGTTAATAAGAAAACTACTTCTATTCATTTTTATCCTTTACATAGAGAAAAAGATAAATTTGTTTGTGATTTAGATGATTTATTAAGATATTGTAAATTTAATGATATTAATAATATTGTTTTAATTAATCCTAATAATCCAGATGGTTCTTTAATTAATAAATCTTCTATGGCTGATTTTTTAGAAAAATTATCATTTATGGATAATATTTTATTAGATGAAAGTTTTATTGAATTTGCAGGAACACCTGAATCAGTTGAAGAAAAATTTTATAATTATAAAAATGTAACAATTATAAGATCAATGAGTAAAGTTTTTGGTATTGCTGGTATAAGAGCTGGTTATTGTATTACTAAAGCAAGTTATGTTAAAGAATTATTAGAATCTGGATTTTTATGGAATTCTAATTGTTTTGCTATTTATTTCTTTCAATTATTAAATGATGAAGAATTTATGAAAACTTATAGTGAAGCTAAAGAAAAATATAATAAAGTTTTATCTGATTATGGTGAAGCTCTTCAAAAATGTAATTCTAAGATTAAGTTTTATAAAAGTAAAGCTAATTTTTTCCTTGGAGAATTAATTGATCCTAATTATACTGTTGAAGATCTTATGTTATATTTACTTGTTGAACATGGAATTTATATTAGGATGTGTGGAGATAAATTGGGACTTGATGATAGATTTTTTAGAATTTCATGTAGGAATGAAGAGGATAATGCTAAAATTATTGAAGCTTTGAAATCTTTTTAAATAATTTCATTTTATTTTTTTAATTTTTTTTTTGGGTTGGTTTTTCTTTTTTTTTTTTAGAAAAGTTTTTTTATTTGAGTTTGGTTTTTAGAGTTTTTAAATTCACTTTAAGTTATTTATATTTTTTTTATTAATGTTATTTTCGGATATAATTTTTATATTTTTTTTTAACTTTATATAGTTCAAAATGAATTTTTTACTATTTGTTTTTTTTACCCTTATTTATTTATTTATTATTTGCAAATGTAACAACCCTTTAAAACTTCCTATACAAGAATTTAATAAAAAAAATTTTTATGAAAATGATATTTGTATTAATATAAATATTGGAACACCAATTCAAAAAATTCCTTTTAAAATTTCAATTTCATCAAATCCAACATTTATTACAAATTCTTCATTTAATCAAAAATATTCTTCTACTTATTATAATAAATCAAACATTAAATATATATTTAAAGAAAATATTGACAAAGCAATTGAATCAAATGATATTTTTAGATTTGGAAATAATATTATTTCAAAAGTTGATTTTTATTTAACAAATAATACAAATTATTCTATTTTAGGATTAGGAAGAAAAATACATGATGCAATTAGTGGAGGAAAATGGGATGATTGGAATAATGAATATAATGATATTTCAGATTTTTTAACAAGATTAAAAGAAAATAAAATTATCAATCAAAGAACTTTTTGTTTTCTATTCAATAAAAAGAATTTTAATCATTTAATTTTAGGTTTGGAATATGATGAAATGGATAAAAATTTAATAATATATAAAGATTATTATAGAAATATTATGGATAGTACTTGGGATTTAAAATTTGATAATATTTTTATTGGAGAAACTAATATAAAAAATGATTTATCTGCAACTTTAGATATTCAATTAAATACTTTTATTGCAAATAACAATATAAAATCTATTTTTTTTATAAATTTTTTTGAAAAATATATTAAAAAAGGATTATGTTATGAACAGATTATTGAAAGAAATATTTTAGATAAATTTTCATATTCTTATTTTTATTGTAATAATGATAAAAGGATTAATCTAAAAGAATTAAATGATATAAATTTTAATATTAATAATATTAATTTTAATTTTTCATTCAATTTTTTAGATTTATTTGAAATTTTTGAAAACAAATTATATTTTCTTATTATATTTAGAAATGATGATAATTCTTTACCTTGGATATTTGGTTCTCCATTTTTTAAAAAGTATGAAATAATATTTAATTTAGAAAAAGAAGAAATTGTTTGGTATAAAAATCAAAACAAAAAATTATCTTTATTTAATATTATAATATTTTTATTTATATGTGCATATATTATTATATTCCAATATTTAAAAATAAAAAATAATAAATACAAGGAAAATTATGTTGAAATGGTATTAATATAAAAAATTTAAAAAAAAAAAATAAAATATTAACCTATCTCTAGAAAAAAAAGTAAATAATATTCTATATTTTATAAAGGAATAATAAATATTAAATTTGTCCATTTTGATCATCTTTAAAATACATAACATGTAATCCTAAAATCAATAAAGAAATAACAACAAAAATAATAGTAAATAATCCATATTGTAAATTAGAAAAAGGTTGTTTAAGAATTTTAAAATCAAAGAAAGGTTTTTTAGGTTCTCTTTTCTTTCTTTCTTCTCTTTCTTTTTTTTCTCTTTCATTAACAGTTTTAAAACAAAATTTCCAAAAAGTCATATTCCAATCCATATTATCATATAAATCTTGACATTTTTTTAATCTAAAATCTTTAAATAACAAAATCATAATTGGATCATTTATACACATATTAATAGTTTGTTTATCATTATCAGGAAATAAATTCAAAACATTTTCTTTTAATTTAGATAAATTTAAATTATAATAAAAATTATAAGGAAAATAAAAATCAAAAAATTTATCATATTCATTCATTATTCTTTTTAATTCTTTTTCATTTTTTGTATCTTGGAAAAATTTAACAGAAGAAAAATAAGTATCAACCATTTCTTTAACAATTTTATAATCAAAATGAATATCATCATAATTTTGATAAATATGATCATGTACATTTAAATTTTTTTTTTTAATAACATTATAAGCATATAAAACTTCATCTAATAATTTTTTAATATTTCCAACTTTTCTATATTTTTTTTCATTAATTAAACTCATTAACTCACTTAAATGTTCATCAATCATTTTATCATCTTTTTTTAAACTTTGTGCTTCTTTTAAATCATTTAAAGCTTTTTCTAATTTTTCAACAGGTGAAAATTTATTATACATAATAGATTGAGCTCTTCTTAAAAGAATATCAGGTTTACTTGCTTTTGAATAACCTAATGCTTCATCCATACATTTTTCTGCTTCTGAATAATGTCTTAAATTCATATAACAATATGCTAATCCTTTTAAAATATTTATTACATAAGTTTTATATGAACCTTCTTCATATGAATAATTTGGATCTGTATTTATTCTTCTTAATTCTATATCATCATCAATTATTCCTGAATCTTTTGAAAAATCAAATTTTTTTATAAATTTTTCTCCTTTTTCTTTATCTTTAAAACTTAACCATTTTAATATTCCATATATTATATTATAAACTCCTAATGCTTTTTCATATTGTTTTTCTTTATATAATTCATGTGCTTTTTGTTTTATTTCTTCACAAGTTAAAAAAATAACACTATATTCTTTTTCTCTAATTGATACTATTTTATCATTTTGAATCATTAAAGTATTTCTTAAATGTTTTGGCATTTCTCTTAACCATTTAGCTTTTTCATAATTTTCTTTAGAATAATTTAAAGCATTGAATCTAAAATCAAAAATAGATTCTGGAATATTAATTTCATAATGATATTCAAATTTTTTAGATGAAATTTCAGTATTAGCAGCATTTAAAAAAGGACAACCACTTATTTTTCCTTTTTTATGTGTATAGGGACATTCACTTATCTCATTTTCATTATATGAATCCATTGTTGGTAATGCAGGAGGATCTATGTTTTCATTTACATTTAATAATGTGTCATTTAATATATTTTGACCTGGTAATTCACTTGGAATGTTTATTGGAATATCTGATGATATTTTATTTGTTTTTACTTGGTTTATTAAATCTTTGAATCCTTCTATGTTTGATTTCATTTTTTTTTAGATAAATTATTGATTTTTTTTAATTAGTTTTATTTTTGTTTATAAGTGAAATTTATTTTTCTTCTTTATAAAATTTTTAAAATAAAATATCTATTTTTATTTAATAAATTCATAATTTATATTTTTCATTAAATCTACAATTTTCAAAAAAAACATATAAGATATTTCTTATATTTATTCTAATCAATAACTTAAGAGATAAATGTTATATTTTTTAAATATATTATCAATCAAAATAAAATGGATTGTCTAAAAACATTTTTATTTTCAATAGACTGTTATGGTTCAAACTTTCATTTTTATTTAAATCATAAACAGAAACATCAATCTATCCATGGAGGATTTTTTACAATAATAACATTATTATTAATAATAATTTCAATAAAAGTTTTTGGAACAAATTTTTTCAAAAGAAAAAAACCAACAATAACATCAGCATCAATAAATCAAGGATATTCAATAATAGATTTAAAAAAAGAAAAAGTAGTCTTAGCATTTAGATTTGAAGATATAGATGGTAATTTTATTGATTGTTCAGGAAAAATTTTTCCAATTATATATTATTATTCAAAAATATATGATAATTCTTCTCATATAAATTCATTTACTAAAAAAGAAGAATATTTAACTTATCATATTTGTAATGGAAGTGATTATGGAAATTATAATTTAACTAAAAATTATGGTAATTTATATTGTATTGATTGGGAAAATAAAAATTTTGGTGGTTATTGGGAAAATTCTTTTTTATTTTATTTTGAAATTAGATTATATTTTTGTAAAAATGGAAAACAATATTCAAAAAATAATCCAAATTGTACTTCATTGGAAACATTATCAAATATTCTTAATTTAAATAATCCAATTTATTTTAGTTTATATTATCCAATTTATCAATTTAATCCAAATTCATTAAAAAATCCTTTAATAAAAACATATAAAAATTACTTTTATTTTTTGGATCATAAACTTCAAAAAAATGATAGATTATTTATTAAACAATATTATTTTTATGATGATCAAGGTTGGTTATTTCAAAATTTTAAAAAACAATCTCTTTGGGGAGTAGATAGAATATTAAGTGATTATTCATATTCTTCAGAAGAAGATTTAAGTAAAGAAGGTTCTTCTTCTCTTTTTTATACAATGAATATTTATATGGAAGAAGAAATTATTAGTTATACAAGATATTATACTAAAATTCAAGAAGTTATTGCAGTTGTTGGTGGATTAAGTGGTTTTATTTGTACTGTTTTTAGAATTATTTGTAATTTTATTAATTTAAATTTATTAAAAATTGAAATTATTGAAAGTATTTTTAATTTTGAAAGTAATCAATTACCTTTTTATAATATGAAAAATCATAATAATTTTGATAAATATTTTAATAGTTATGTTAGTAAATTTTCAGTTAATGATATTAATTTAAAAAATTATGATATTGATGACAAAAAAAAAAGTGAAAATGGGAAAAAAAATTTATCTAATTTCAATAAAAAAAGTATCTGTGAAGATGAAGAAAAAAATTGTAGTATTAATTCATATCAAATAAATGTTAAAAATAAAAAAACTATTTCTTTAAAAAATTCATCTGATATAAGTGATACTCTTTTTATTGAATATACTCATAATAAAAATATTTCACCTGGAATTAAATATAAACATTATAAAAATAAAAAAAAGGGCTATAAAAAGTTAACTTTGTTTAAAATTTTATACAAAGATTTAATAGATTGTTTATGTAAAAATAAAAAAAATAAAAATAATTTGAATGATAAAACATTTGATAATATTTATTTATTATTAAATTGGATTTATAAAGAATTTGTTGAAATTTATAATTATTTTTCAATAATTAAAGATTTGCTTTTTCTAATAAATTTTCTATTGAAAAATGAACAAAAAATGGGATTATTACATTCAAAAAAGTTAAATCTGTCCGAAATTTCTTATTTCAAAGAAAAAAAAGAAAAAAAAAATAATTTTGAAAATATTAGCAATATTATTAATTATTATAAAAATGTAAAAAAAAGTAAACGTATTTCAAAAATAGATTATTTTACATTATATTCTTTAGATTCAAATATTAAAAAACATATTTAATAGTTTAAAAAAATTGTTTTAATTATAATAATTTAAATATGATATAATTGAATAGAGTAAAATTGTTTATTATATATATATTATTACTAATCTGAAAAAATTTTATAAATTTTATAAATTTAAAATAATATTTTTTAATTATAATAAATTTATTAATCATGTATAAAAATTAAAAGAAATATTATTTAAATTATTGGATTCTTTAATTTTATACTATACTAAGATAAATTTGATAAATAATTGATAATAAATAAATAATTATTATTTAAGGCATAAATAATAAATATGATTAAAATTTTTTAAGAGCAAATCAATCATATATTAAATCCTTTAAATAATTTCATAAAATATAAATATGAAATTAATTTATAAAAGTTTAAAAAAACCATTAAATAAAAATATCAAAAAAAAAAGATTTTTATTTAATGAATGAAAAGATGACAACCTGTATTAAATACCTAACAAACAAAAAAAAAATATAAAAAATTATCTAAAACTGATATCATCTAAATATGAAAAAAATTAAAATTTTTAAATATAAAAAAACCAAAAAAAAAAAGTAAAAAACAATGTCTCAAAAAATAGTATATGTAGACATGGTTGGTGACTTATTTCACTATGGTCACGTAGAAATCCTTCGTCGTGCAAAAGAAAAAGGAGACAAATTAATTGTAGGAGTACACAGTGATGAAACAGTAATGGAATACAAAAGAAAACCAATATGTAATATGAAAGAAAGAATAGATGTAATAAAAGCATGTAAATATGTAGATGAAATAATCCCAGATGCTCCTTTCAGAGTTTCTTCATCATTTATAAAAGAACATAATATATCTTTAATTATAGCAGGTGATGATCATACAAAAGAAGAACTACAATCAATGTATGGTGAAGTAATGAATATAGTTGAATTAGTTCCTTTCACAAAAGGAATATCAACAACTTTAATATTAATGAGAGTTAATTATTATGGTGAGAATAATATTAAAGCTAAGAAATTTAGACAATTACTAATTCCTGGTAAACCTGGTATTATTATGGAAGCTCATAATGGTCTCTCTGCTAAAATAGTTGAGAATACTGGATTTAAAGGTATTTGGGGTTCTGGTTTATCTATTTCTGCTTCACTTGGTGTTAGAGATGCTAATGAAGCTTCATGGACTCAAGTTACTGAAGTTATTGGATTTATGAATGAAGCTACTACTCTTCCTATTTTACTTGATGGTGATACTGGATATGGAAATTTTAATAATGCTAGAAGATTAGTTATGAAATTAGATAAAATGGGTATTGCTGGAGTTTGTTTAGAAGATAAATTGTTTCCTAAAACTAATTCATTACTTGATGCTAAACAAGAATTAGCTGATATAAATGAATTTGCTGGGAAGATTAGAGCTTGTATTGATAGTAAGTTATCACATGATTTTGTAGTTGTTGCTAGAGTTGAAGCTTTTATAGCTGGACTTGGTTTAGAAGAAGCTTTGAAAAGAGCTAATGCTTATGAAGAAGCTGGAGCTGATGCTATTTTAGTACATTCTAAAAAAAGTACTCCTGAAGAGATTAAAGCCTTTATGACTGAATGGAATAAAAAAGAAAAAAAAATTCCAATTATTATTGTTCCAACTACTTACTATACTAATTATCAAGAATTTGCTGATATGGGAATTTCACTTATTATTTGGGCTAATCATAATATGAGAGCTTCTATTTATGCAATGGAAAATGTATGTAAAGAAATTTACAATAAAGTTTCTATTAAAGATTTAAATAACATTTCTACTGTTAAACATGTTTTTGAATTACAAAATGAAGATGAATTAAAAGAAGCTGAAAAGAAATATTTACCTTAAAAAAAATTTTTTATACAGTTTGAATGTTTTATAAAAAATTTTTTTTTTATTAACAAAAATTTTTTATTATTAATTATGAGACTCAATAATTTATCATATTATTTTTAATAAAAAATTTATTTTTAATAGAGTAATTTAATTATCTTTTTTAATAAAATCCATTAAATTTTTTAATCTTTCCAAAGGAGTATCTTTTGGTCTAGATAAATTATCACTAACACTAGGTTTATTACTTAATAAAACATGAGCAAAAGTCAAACCTTTCAAATCATGAACTTTTTTTAAAAAATCATCCAATTCACTATCATTTTTAATAGTAAAAACATTTATATATCCTAAATTCTTAGCAATAGTTTCAAAATCAATATTTTGACAAATAGTAGGTTGAATTCCAACACTTTCATGCATAGCATTATTTAATAAAATATGAATTAAATTATCAGGTTTTATATGACCAATCATAGGCATTGCACCAAAATGCATTAATAAAGCACCATCACCATCAATACACCATATTTTCTTATTTTTTGAAAACATTGAAATTCCAAGACAAAATGAACTTAAATGACCCATTGAACCAACCATTAAAAATAATCTAGATTTATTTATTTTATTAGCTTCTGCTTCTTCATTTAATTCTCTTGATGATTTTCCTGTTGTACAACATAATATATCATTATCATTTGATGCAATAACTAATTTTCTAATAACATCTCTTCTTATTAAACTTAATTTATTATCTTTAAATTCTGCCATTGGATATTTTTTAAAATAACCTTTTCTAACAACAAGAAAAACAGGTTGTTTAGTTGATTTAATTAATTGAATACATTTATCAATATTATTCTTCCAATTTAATTTATCTAAATAAACTAATTCAAAACCCATTGATCTAATTAAATTAATCATACAACTTCCTTGTGACATATGTTGTGGTTCATCTTTAACACCAGGTTCACCTCTCCATCCTATAATACATAACATTGGTATTGAATATACATTTTTATGAGCTAAACTCATTAAAGGATTTGTTATATTTCCCAAACCAGAATTTTGAAGATATACACATGCAATTTTTGATGTTGATGTATAATATCCACTTGCTAAACTTAATGCTAAACCTTCATTTGGCATTACATAATGATTTTTAGCATTTTCTAATATACAATTATTTATTTCTTGTAAAAGTGAATCTGGAACACCAGTAAAAAATTCAATTTCTTTTTCTATTAAATAATCATAAAATTGTTTTGTTTCAATTGGTTCTATTTTAGTTTCTATTTTATTTAACATATTATTCCAAATTAATTTAAAGTAAGATACAAAATTATTCATATCATTTTCATCAATGCAACCAATAGTTCCAATTCTGAAAGAATCAACATTAGTTAATTTTCCAGGATAAATTAAAAAACCTAAATTTGCAAGAGTATCATATAATAATTTAAAATTATAATTTTCATTTTTAGGTGCAAGGAATGTATGACAAATATTTCCAGTTTGATATTTAGTAATATCAATTAAAGGGGAAATTCCTAATTCTTTACACATATTATAAATAATATCTTTCATACATTTAAATCTATTTGCTCTTTTTTCTAAAGTTTCTTTTTCTAATTCTAATAAAGCAGTATGGAAAGCAACTAATACATGTGTAGGTGGTGTAAATCTAAATTGACCAGTTTTTTCAAAATTTTTTTCTTGATCTAATAAATCAAGAACATAAGAAGGTGATTTAAAATCAGAAAAATTTTTAGTTATTACTAAAGCAAAACCTGGTATTCCAGATAAACATTTATTACATGATGTAATAACATAGTCACAATTATTATAATCAAATATATCACTACCTAATGAAGCAATTGCATCAATTATTAATTTTTTATTGTATTTTTCACTTATCTTTTTCATTCTATCTAAATTATTTAATATCCCAGTTGAAGTTTCTAAATGAACAAAAGCAATATATTTAATATCTTCATTTTTAGAAAGATAATTTTCAACATCATCATAATTAATTTCAGTACCTTCATCATAACTTAAAAATGAAAATGGTTTATTTGTATATTCCATTATTTTTTTCATTCTAATACCATATGCACCATTTATTAATATTAAAATTTTTTCTGTTATACTTGTTAAAACTGCCTCAGTTGCATATGTTCCACTTCCTTGAAGCAGAATTAATTTATTTTCCATTGAAATGTTCAGTAATTTAAAAAGTAATGGTTTTATTTCTTTTAATTTATCCATAAATGCAAAATCTCTTGAACCGTAATCTATTAATGTTTGGGATTTTACATTGAATGTTGTGTTTATTGGACCTGGAGTTAATAAAATCTTTTCTGACATTTAAATAATATTATATATTATTTTATTTTTTTATATAGTATTTTTTTAGCATTATTTTTTTGATTTGTTAGATATTTTTGATATTTTTATGTTTTAATATTTTCATAGAAATTTATATATTATAATTGTAATACAGGTTGTTTTATTTTTTTGAATATTTTATACTTTTATTTTTAATTTAAAACAGTAAAAATATTAATAAATTATTTTTTAAATAATTAATTAAAATTTATTTATTTGAATAGGTAAAAAAATACACAGTGATATTTATATATAAATTAAATTTATCATTATATTATAGTTAAAATGAATGGAGAAGAAAAATTGGAAAAGCTCAGAAAAATAATGGAAGAAAGAAAATATGATGCATATATAATACCACATGGAGATCAACACAATGTAAATTAAATAAATAAAAATTAATAGAATGAATATATTGCAGAAGGAGATGAGAGAATAAAGTTTATTTCAAATTTTTCAGGAAGTAATGGAATAGGTTTAGTAACAAAAGATGTTGCATTAATGTGGACTGATGGAAGATATTATATTCAAATACAAAGACAATTATATCCAGGATGGAAAATGATGAAAATAGAAGAAAATAAAATTTCATTAAAGAATTATATTAAAAACAATTTACCAAAAGAAACAACAATTGCAATGGATTATAACTTATTTACAAAAGGTAAAAAAAATACATTTTATAATTTTTTTAGATATTGCTGATTCAATTATTCATTATTTATCTGATTATAAATTTGTTGATGATGATAATAATATAATTGATGTTATTTGGGGTTCAGATAAACCAAAATATAAAAAAGATCCTGTTTTAATTTTACCAATTGAATTTACTGGGAAAAGTTGTTTAGATAAATATAAAGAAATAAAAGATAAAATAGAAAAAGAAATGAAAAATAAACTTGAAGAAAAAGATAAAAAAAATTTTACAAAAAAAAGATATTTAATAAGTAAATTAGATTGTTTAGCATGGACATTAAATTTAAGAGGACAAGACATTTCATATAATCCTCTTTTCTTTTCATATGGTTTATTATATTTTACAGAAAATGATTATTATTTCCACTTATTTAGTGACAAAGATAAATTTAACAAACCAGAAATTGAATCATATTTAAAAGAAAATAAAATAACACTTTTTGACTACAATGAAATAATACCAGAATTATTAAAAAACGATGAAAACACATTAACAATAGCAGATAAATCAAGTACAAATTACAAAATGTACAACTTAATTTTTTCAAATAAACATCCAAATACAATATCCTTAGAAATAAATATAATAGAACATATAAAATGTATTAAAAACCCAATAGAAATTTCAGGATATAAAAAAAGTAACATTCGTGATTGTGTAGCTCTCCTAAAATTTTTTTCATGGATGGAACAAGAATTAATAACAAAACAAAGAACAGATTTAAACGAATATGAAATAGGACTTCAAAGTAAGAAATTCAGAGAAGA
>JAEEGK010011784.1_pt1 | contig 19930 bp, 24 predicted proteins | sample 8958771 | NCBI WGS metagenome assembly JAEEGK01 (sample SAMN16246547, study PRJNA631951) | gut metagenome | biome: gut microbiome; feature: rumen; material: SC-attached | host: Bos | place: Iran: Karaj | collected 2018-10
GGGAAAGGGGAGGCGGACCAGGACCTGGTTGGCCTGCTGGCGGCGGAAGTGATCAGCGAAGCGATTATCCGGGCAGTGGAGAACGCGGAAAGCGCGTACGGATATCCTTCGGCTGCGGAACTGGACTGAAACAGGACAGGCCGGGAAAAAGCGGAGACGGATAAATGCGGAGCAAAACGGGACAGCCGGTCATCAAAACCACGGAGCATGGAAGACCGGAGTACCGGAGAAAGGTGCGTGAGGGCGAATGAACCAACAGGAAAGATGCCTGTGGCTGATCCGCACCCTGCTGGACGAAACGCCGCAGTACAGGGATATGGCGGTTCCGCTGACTGCCGACCGAAGATGGCAGCTGCTCCGCAGCCTGATGAACGTCCGTCCGCCAATGCCGGTGACGGATGAGTTCCTCCGCGTGCAGGACGAATTTCTGAAGGAAATGACCGCGGAAAAGGGCATCACGGACGGGGACAGCCTGCCCGCCTGCCCCGGTGATCCGCGTCTGGTGCTCTGGCAGGGGGATATCACCACCCTCCGGTGCGATGCCATCGTCAACGCGGCGAACAGCCAAATGCTGGGCTGCTTCTCGCCATGCCACGGCTGTATCGACAATATTATCCATACCATGAGCGGGGTGCAGCTTCGCCTGGCCTGTGACAGGCTGATGCGCGCGCAGGGTCACGAGGAGCCCACTGGACAGGCAAAGATCACCCCCGGCTTCAATCTGCCGGCCCGGTATGTGCTGCATACGGTCGGCCCGATTATCGACGATGAGGTGACCGCGGAAGACGAGGCGCTGCTGGCTTCCTGCTACCGCTCCTGCCTGGAGCTGGCGGGACAGAACGGCCTGCGGTCCGTCGCGTTCTGCTGCATCTCCACCGGTGTCTTCCGCTTCCCGCCGGACCGGGCGGCCGGAATTGCCGTACAGGCCGTGAAGGAATTCCTGCGGGAAGACACAAGCGTCCGGCGTGTGATTTTTAACGTGTTTAAGGACAGCGACCTGGCAATTTACCGGGAACTTCTGGCACAGGGAGAATGATATGGACGATAAGGTATTACGGCTGAAGGAAGCAATTGAAACGGCGGATGCCGTGATCATCGGGGCCGGCGCGGGGCTTTCCACCGCCGCCGGGTATGTGTATGCCGGCGAACGGTTTGACCGGTACTTCGGGGATTTCAGCCGGAAGTATGGTTTTCGGGATATGTATTCGGGCGGGTTCTTCCCGTATCCGTCCCTGACGGAATTCTGGGCATACTGGAGCCGGTATATCTGGATCAACCGGTATATGGACGCGCCGAAATCCACCTACAGCGACCTGTACCGGCTTGTGAAGGGCAAGGATTATTTTGTCCTCACAACCAATGTGGACCACTGCTTCCAGAAGGCCGGCTTTGATAAAAAACGACTGTTTTACACCCAGGGGGATTACGGCCTTTTCCAGTGCACAGAGCCCTGCTGCAAAAAGACCTGGGACAATGAGGACACCGTCCGGAAGATGGTTCTCGCGCAGGGGTATACCATCGGGGAGCATAATGAACTGAGCCTCCCGGAAGGCACGGAGGCCGGGATGAACGTTCCCGGGGACCTGCTGCCGAAGTGCCCGAACTGCGGGCGGCCGCTGACCATGAACCTCCGCTCGGACAGCAGATTTGTGGAGGATGAAGGCTGGCAGGCGGCGGCTGTGGAATATGAAGCCTGGCTGACGCAGCACCGGGACCGGAAGGTGGTTTACCTGGAGATCGGCGTCGGCTACAATACGCCCGGAATCATCAAATACAGCTTCTGGCAGGAGGTTTACCGGAACAAGAACGCGGTGTATGCCTGCCTGAACATGGAGGAGGACCGGGTACCGGAGGAGATCGCCGGGCGGTCGATCCTCATCGGCGGGGATTCGGCCCGGGTCATTGCGGAGCTGGTATCATGATTATCAATACAGGACAACGCACGGATATTCCGGCCTTCTATTCGGAATGGTTTGCCAACCGGCTGAAGGCCGGTTTTGTGCTGGTCCGGAATCCGTACAATCCCGTATCCGTAACCCGGTACCGGCTTTCCCCGGACGTGGTGGACCTGATTGGCTTCTGCACGAAGAACCCGGCGCCCATGCTGCCGCGGATGGACCTGCTCCGGGAGTACGGGCAGTACTGGTATGTCACCATTACGCCGTACGGGAAGGAGATTGAACCGCGGGTTCCGGACAAGCGGGAGGTGCTGGACAGCTTCCGGAAGCTTTCGGATATCGTCGGACCGGACCGCATCGGATGGCGGTATGATCCGGTGTTCATCAGCGAAGCGTACCCGGCGGAAAGACATATCCGGGCTTTTGAGTATATGGCCAAAGCCCTGGAAGGCTATACGCATACGGCGGTGATCAGCTTTGTGGACCTGTATGAGAAAACAAAGCGGAATTTCGCGGAGGTGCGGCCGGTGGATCCGGAGCAGCGCCTGCTGCTGGGAAAGGCGTTTGCGGAGACCGGCCGGCAGCACGGCATGACGATCCGGCCCTGCGGCGAAGGAGACGAACTGGCACAGTTCGGTGCGGACTGCGGCGGATGCATGACCGTTGCCATGTATGAACAGGCGCTGGGCCGGCGCCTGAAGATGCCGAAATTCGTGCCGGCCCGGAAGGAATGCGCCTGTTACCTGGGCGGGGACATCGGGGCATACAACACCTGCGGACACCTGTGCCGGTACTGCTACGCGAATTACGACGCGGAAACCGTGCGCAGGAACATGGCGGCGCATGATCCGCAGTCCCCGCTGCTGACCGGACACCTGATGCCGGGAGACCAGGTGCATGAGGCCCGGCAGGAGAGCTGGATTGACCCGCAGATCTCCATGGACGATATGCCGGGGCTGTGACCGTAAATTTTTTTTGAAAGGACCCTAACCGATTCCCTCATCCGGACATTATACGTGTGGAAGCTTCCAGAAAAGGGAAAGGATTTTGAACATGACTGCCGGAATGAATGACGAACAGATCGAACGGATGTCCAGGACGATGTTCCGCTTCTGCCTGTCCAGGACGGGATCCTACCATGATGCCGAGGACCTGGCCCAGGAGATCCTGCTCATCGCATGCAGGTCGGATCATCATTTTGAGAATGAGAAGGCCTTCTGCGCGTTTGTCTGGAAAACTGCCGGGAATATCCTGAAGAACTGGTATCGCCGGCAGGCCGGGCAGCCCATCGGGGAACCGGACGAAAACCTGCCGGATCACCGGGCTGAAGAGCTGGAGGAGCAGGCGCGGGACCATGAGCAGCTGCAGAAAATCCTCCGCGAGATCACCCGGCTTTCCTCCGATTACCGCCGCGTTATGGTGGCCTATTACATGGACGGAAAACCGGTCCGTGAGATCGCTGAAAACCTTTCCCTGTCCGAGAGCATGGTGAAATACCTGCTGTTCCAGTCGAGAAAGCACATTCGGGAGGGAATCAATATGGAAAAAGAACTGGGAAGACTGAGCTATGACCCTGTGGACCTGACCCTGATCTTCTGGGGCGGGAAATGCCGGTATTATGATATTTTCCGGAACAACCGGCTTCGGCAGAATATTGTGATGGCCTGCTATTATGACAAACTGACCGAGGAGCAGCTGAGCCTGCAGCTCGGTGTGCCGACCGCCTACCTGGAGGAAGACCTGAAAAAGCTCCTGGAATATGACCTGCTGACGAAAAAGGGCCTGGCGTACCAGAGCAATATTGTCATTATTACCCGGAAGGAACTGGAGGCGGTCCGCCGGTACAATGAGGCGGACCTGAAGGAAATCACCGCCGGGATCCGGGAATTTGTGGACGGGAATATGGAGAAAATCCGCGCGCTGGGATTCTACGGAAGCGACATGCCCGCAAATTCCATCAAGTGGATGCTCGTTTCGCTGATCCTGCGCCTGGCCTATGTGGATATGCTGCACGGTGAAGTGAAGCTGGACTATCCGACGGACTGCTTCGGCGATGCCTGCTTCCGCTTCCTGATGGAGCTGGACAAGGATGATCCGTACTTTATGGGCATTTCATCCTGTGTGGTTGACGGAAACGCCCTCTTCTTCTGGGATGTGCCGCTCAACGGGGAAATGCTGCACCCGGCGGCCAGCACTTCCCGGGCCAATATGCTGATGTCGCTTCCGGATTCACAGCCGGAGGCGGACAACGACAAACTGCTCTGCGCGGAGCTGGTGGAAGCCGGCCTGGCGAGGAAAACGGACGCGGGAATCCTGCCGAACTTCCCCTGCCTGGACGCGGCGCAGACTGCCGCCCTCAACAGCATGATCCAGCCGGTGGGAAGAAGCATCTGCGACAACGCGAAGGGGCGTATCGACGGCATTGCCGGGATCATGGCGGAGCATGCGCCGGAGCACCTGGCGGATTACGCCGCGAAGCTTCCCGTGCTGTGCCAGATGCAGGAGGCGGAGGAGATCATGCGGATGCTCTGCGAAAGCGGATGGCTCCTCCCGGCAAGGGAGGGCATGTCGGCCACTACGCTGATCATGAAATACAGGTAAGGAATGGGAACCGGGTGTACAGCGGGGATTGTGAATCCCCGCTTTTTCTGATATGATCGGAGCACGACAGTTGTCTATTTTTTTATACTCCGGAGGGTATGATGGAATTCTATCCCACAGATGACCTGAGAACATCGGAAATCCTTCTGCGCCTGGACAGGACATGCGAGGCACAGCCTGAAAAGAACTGGGTACCGGCCTATTATTTCTCCATCTGCCTTTTGGACGGGACAAAGATCGGCCAGTGTGATCTGCGGATCGGGCATAATGACCGGCTGTACATCGGCGGAAATATCGGATACGGAATTGACGAGGCGTACCGGGGACACCGTTACGCGGCCAAAGCCTGCGGGCTCCTGCTCCGGCAGGCCCGGAAACATGGGATGGAGTATGTGATCATTACCTGTGATCCGGACAACCGGGCGTCTTCCCGGACAATTGAGCTGGCCGGCGGAAAGTACCTGGAAACAATCGCGGTTCCGGAATGGCATAACATGTATGATGAAGGATACCGTCAGGTGCGGGTCTACCGGTTTGACCTGGCGGAGGCGCGGGCGGGATCCGGCATCAATGACCGGGAAACGGTCAAAGCCCAGTATAAAACGGCGGAGAAGCTGGATATCCGGATTTCGATCCACAGCAGGTATTCCACCAACAAACAGGGTTTCGGAAACTGGATTGCCTCGCATTATGATATCCGGGACGGGATGTCCGTGCTGGAGCTGGGATGCGGAACGGGGGATATGTGGGCCGGAAAGCAGGAAACCATCCGCCGCTGCTCCCGGCTGGTCCTTTCGGATTTTTCCGAAGGCATGCTGGAGAAGGCGAAGGAAACGCTCCGGGGCTATGAGGGAATCGAATACCGGGTGATTGATATCCAGGATATTCCGTTTGAAGACGGGGAATTTGACCTTGTGATTGCCAATATGATGCTGTACCATGTGCCGGACCTGCAGAAGGGACTCCGGGAGGTCCGGCGGGTGCTGAAGGAAAACGGAACATTCTGCTGCGCGACCTTCGGCGAACACGGGATGATGGAATACATTTCCGGCCTGTTCAGCGCCGGCAGCAATCCGGGCGGAAGCGGCAGCAGCTTTACGCTGCAGAATGGCGGGGAGAAGCTCCGGACGGTGTTTTCGGATGTCCGGGAGCTGCGGTATGAGGATTCGCTCGAGGTCACGGACGTGGAGGACATGGTGGACTATATCAAGTCTCTGACCGGGATGTCGGAACTGAGGAAGCTTCCCCGGGAGGAGATCCGGCCGGTGCTGGAAGCGAACATGCGCAGCGGAATCCTGCATGTGCCGAAGGAATACGGGATGTTTATCGCCCGCTGAGCGGGACGCGGAAAGGAAACGGAGGATTCAGGATGCGGGAACCGGACATGGATACGCTGGTATTCTTCAGCGGACATCCGGATGCGCTGGAACTGTACCGGGTTTTTGAGGATCTTCTGTACCGTGAATTTCCCTGTGTCAACCGGCGCGTACAGAAGACGCAGATCACCTTTTACAACCGGCACGTTTTTGCGTGTGTTTCCTTTGCGCGGGTGAAGAAGAAGGCGGAACTGCCGGAAGGGTACCTGGTCATCACGATCGGGCTGCCTTCACCGCTGGAGTCACCGCGTATCGCGGTGAAAACCGAACCGTATCCCAACCGGTGGACGCATCATATTGTCATCAGCCGGCCGGAGGAACTGGACGGGGAACTGACGGGCTGGATCCGGGCGTCCTATGATTTTGCGGAAGCAAAATGAAGGACTGCCGGCGGACAGAAGAAAAAACGGAGGAAACAACCATATGATTTATCCTGCGGAGAACCTGACGATGAAGGACGGAAGGCAGTGCACGATCCGTTCGGTGGAGCCGGAAGACGCGCCGCGCATGACGAGGTATATGAAGATCATGCTGGGCGAGACGCCGTTCCTCCTGCGTACCCCGGAGGAATTTACCATTACGGAGGAACGGGAAGCGGAAATCCTGGCCGGGCGCCGGGACGATCCCCGCAGCCTGATGCTGGTGGCGGAAGTGGATGGGGAGATTGCCGCCTGTGCCGATGTGCAGTCCCATGGCGCCCAGAGCCGCCGGTTCCACCGCGCGGAACTGGGAATTTCCGTGCGGAAGGATTACTGGCGTCTGGGAATCGGCTCCGCGATGATGGAGCGGCTGATTGCTTTTGCCCGGCAGGCCGGTTTTGAGCAGGTGGAGCTGACGGTGGAGTCAAAGAACTACCGGGCGTTGCCCCTGTACCACAAATACGGGTTTGTGGTCTACGGAACCCGGCCGCATGGCCTGAAATATCCGGATGGCAGCTATGACAATGACTACCTGATGATCAGAATGCTGTAACCATGCCGGCGGCGCCGGTTCCTGTGCGACGCGGGAAGGAAGTGGAATACGGTGAATATCTATGTGGATTTTGACGACTGCCTGTGCGAATCGGGAAAGTTCTTTTCCGGGCTGGTCTCGGAGATGTTCGGGCTGGACGTGCCGTATGAAAAGATGCGGTACTTCAATCTCCAGCAGGCTTTCGGCCTGACGGACGAACAGTACCGGCAGCTGCTGGTGAAAGGCCATGAGCCGGAGCGGATCCTTTCCTATGAGGAGACGCCCGGGGCATCGGACGTGATCAATGAATGGATCCGGAAAGGATATGACGTATCGATTATCACCGGCCGTCCGTACAGCTCGTATGAAGCATCCCGCCTGTGGCTGGACCGGCACGGGATGCAGAATGCCCGGATGCTGATTATGGACAAGTACGGCCGGGAAACCGCGGCCCGGAAAGAGGATTACATCCTGGATCCCGAAGACTATTACCGAATGAAGTTTGATTACGCGGTGGAGGATTCGCCTTCGGCCTTCCGGTTTTTTGACCACCTGCCGCATTTGAAGGTGCTGGTGTTTGACCGGCCGTGGAACCGGACAGCGGAGCTTCCGGACAACTATACCCGGTGCCGCGGCTGGGAGGAAATCCAGGCGAATGCGGCGGGACAACCGTAACGGAGGACATTTCGGCGGACGGGTGTTGACGGGGGAGAAAACGGATATGAAAAATGGCTGGATTGCATGGATTCTCGCGTTTTGCCTGGCGGCAGCCGGGATTGCTCCCGCTGCGGCACAGGCCCCTGCGCAGCCACTGATTGAACGGGTGGTGGTCTCCTATGCGGATTCCGGAACGATCGACGACCAGGCGCTGGCGGAGCTGACCGACCTGGACCCGGAACTTGGGAAGAAATGGACGTTGATCATGCACCTTTGGGAAGAACCGGTGGATGTCTGTCCCCGGCTTTCGGACGACCTGTCCGGTGATGATTCGCTGTGCCTGGTGGCACTGGGTTTTCAGCTGAATCCGGATGGTACCATGCGGGAAGAACTGATGGAACGGCTGAAGGTGCTGCTTGCGGCAGCCGAACAGTATCCGCAGGCGCTGATCGTATGCACGGGCGGCGGGACGGCGGCCGATGACCCGGCAGCCACCGAAGCGGGGCGGATGGCCGAATGGCTGAAAGTACAGGGAGTGGATCCTGCCCGGATCATTGTGGAGGATCATTCCCTGACAACGGCCCAGAATGCCATCTTTACCTTTGATATCCTGGAGGAACGGTATCCGCAGGTGAAACAGCTGGCAATCATTTCCAGCGATTACCATATCGCGACAGGGGTGCTGCTGTTCGGCGCGGAAATGATCCTGCGGGACAGCGATATTGAAATCGCCGGCAATGCCGCCTGGAACGCGCCGTCCGGCACACTGTCCGCCATGTTCCAGGCCGGAGCGCTGATTGAGCTTTCCGGGGATGTGGAAACCGCCTTTGAAATCTATTATGATACGTATGATATTCATGAACTCCCGCCGCTGCACGCGGACTGAGGGCAGGAACCCGGGCCGATGAGCCGGCAGAAAAAACAGACAGGAGCGGAAATATTGGAGAAAACAGGAATTCAGATTGCGGTTTACAACACGCCGGACACGCTTCCGGAGAATCCGTGGCGGCAGCGGACCGAGTGGCTGGAGTATGACCTGGCCGTCAAGTGGTTTGCCGTTGAGGCACGGTGCGGCGGGGAACCTGCCGGATTCATGCATGTGATCCGGCATCCCGGCCGGGACAATGAGTGGTACGCGTGCGACGTGTTCACGATGGAGCCGTACCGCCGGCAGGGCGTTGCCGCCGCCATGTATGCGGAGGTGCGGCAGCGCCTGGCGCGGTACTGGCGTGCGAACCGGCTGACCGCATCAATCAGCCGGGGTAACGAGGCATCCGTGCGGCTGCATGCCAAAACCGGATTCCGGGATACCGGTGAAGCTCCGGCAATTCCGGGTTTCATGTTTGAACCGGATGAAACACTGTATGAGCTCTGGCTCGCTCGGGAATTCCCGGCCCGGAATGTGCCGATGCACCGGCAGATCCTGGCGGACCTGGCCGGGGAGAGGCAGGACAGTGTCCTGGCAGCGCTGGAGCAGTCCGAAACCGATGCCGGGAAAACCGTGTTCATCATCTGGGCGGGAACGGAAGCCGCCGGTTACCGGCTTTCCGGGGAGGTTATGCCGGTTCTGAAGGCGGAATGGGAAGCACGCCGGCAGAACGGGTGTCTGACCGTCCGGCAGGGGTAAGATTAATGATGTTTAATCGGAGGAATATATGGATACTTTTGTCAATGAAAAGGACTTTGAGCTGCTGGCACAGGATCAGTATACCTTCGCGGTGCTGGACCGGATCCTGCGGGGAAGCTGTGAACTGGTCCGGAGCAATCACCGGGACCTGATCATGTGCCATTCGGAAGGGCATTATCCGGTCTGGTTCTGGACCCCGGACGGATGCGCGGATGAGATTAAGGAGAAGGCCTGGGAACTGGCAAATGAACTGCGTCCGTTTGCTTCCGGATACAAGTACAATATCAAGCATGAACTGGCGGAATACTTCATGGAGAGGGCCAAACGGGAAAACCTGCACATCAGAATCTCCATGCAGCTGTTTGCCTACGACTGTCCGGATCCTGTCCGGCCGGACTGTCCGGCGGACGGGGAACTGTACTGCTGCACGCAGGAGGATATGGAAGCGGTGGTATCCATAATGGATCACTTCTATGACGACATCGGGGAGAAACCGCCGACCGAAAACCGCGTCCGGGAAAAGGCACAGATGTTTATAGACGATCACTCATTCTTTTTCTGGAAGAACGCGGAGGGAAACACCGCGGCCTGCTGCTCCTACCGGTGCAACCAGGGGCTTGCCTGCATAGGCAGCGTATATACCCGGCCGGAGTGCCGCAGGCGGCATTACGCCCAGAACATGGTTTACGAAGTGACGGAAAAGGTCAAAGCCATGGGATTTATGCCGATGCTCTACACCGACGCGGGCTACGCGGCGTCCAATGCCTGTTACGAGAAAATCGGCTATGTGCTGCGGGGCCGGCTGTGCACCGTCGCGAAGGCCTGAAACACAAAAAATACGCCTTCCGGTCCGGAACCCCTTTTGCATTCAGCCATTTCGTGGTATAGTGGCAGGGTCATATTCTGACCGGATATATATCTTTCTTGGAGGAATGAAAATGAAGAACATTATCCTGACCGGGGACCGCCCCACCGGACGGCTGCACCTGGGTCATTATGTCGGCTCCCTGAAGCGCCGCGTGGAACTGCAGAATTCCGGTAAGTTCGACGAAATCAATATCCTGATCGCGGACGACCAGGCGCTGACGGATAATGCCGATAATCCCGGCAAGATCCGGGAGAATATTATCAACGTGGTCCTGGACTACCTGAGCGTTGGCCTGGACCCGGAAAAGACCACCATCTGCGTGCAGAGCGCCCTGCCGGCCCTGCATGCGCTGACCTTCTACTACCTGAACCTGGTGACCACCGCCCGGCTGAGCCGGAACCCCACCGTGAAGGCGGAAATCCAGATGCGCGGCTTTGCCGATGAAGGCCTCCCGGCCGGATTCTTCTGCTATCCCGTGTCCCAGGCGGCGGACATCACCGCCTTTGACGCGACGGTCGTGCCGGTGGGCGAGGACCAGCTGCCGATGATTGAACAGACGCGGGAAATCGTGGAGAAGTTCAACAAAATCTACGGAGAGACCCTGGTGCTGCCCAGGGCGATGATTCCCGAAAACGAAACCCAGCGGCGCCTGCCCGGTGTGGACGGCAAGGCGAAGATGAGCAAGAGCCTGGGCAACTGCATCTACCTGTCCGACGATGCGAAGACGGTCAAGAAGCAGGTCAACGGCAAGATGTTCACCGACCCGCAGCACCTGCAGATTACCGATCCCGGCCATACGGAAGGCAACGTGGTGTTCACCTACCTGGACGCCTTCTGCACGGACGAGCACTTCGCGGAGTTCCTGCCGGATTACGCGAACCTGGAGGAAATGAAGGAGCATTACCGCCGCGGCGGCCTGGGAGACGGCACCTGCAAGAAGTTCCTGATCAACATCCTGGAAGAAACCCTGAGCCCCATCCGCGCGGAGCGGGCCAAGTGGGAGAACGATATCGATGCCGTGTATGACATCATCCAGGCCGGCACCCTGAAGGCGCAGGAAACAACCAACGCCACGCTGGCGCGGGTCCGGAAGGCGATGCGGATCAACTATTTCGATGACCGCGCGATTGTCAAAGAGTGGGATAAAATGCTGAAGGCCGCGAAGCAGTAAACCCGGAAGGGACTGCCGGACGGCAGTAAAAAGACCGCCGTGGAAACGGCGGCCTTTTTGCATATTTGCTTTTTACTGTGCCACGTCATAATCCTGGTGAATCCGCACGATCTCCAGGTTATCATTCAGCTCGATGATGGTGGCGTAATAATCAAAGCCGATGCTGGTCTCTTCTTTCTCCGCCTTGATCTTCAGGATATCCGCCAGGCCCCGGGTGACCACGGCTTCCGGTTTTTCTGGGTCCGAAGCATCCTCATATACGATACCTTCGGCCGCGGGAAGATACAGCAGTGCGAATGCGTGCATGAAGCGCCGGTCATCGTCCGTGCTCATGGCGATCATATCATCATCACCGACCTGGGTGAACACGATTTCGGTTCCGTCTTCCGTGGTGACCAGGATATCCCCGGTATCTTCCTCTTCGGTCTTTTCCTTTACCGTGTATACCTGCCCGCCGGCCAGGAGCGTGTCTCCTGCGGCCAGCTTTTCGACATCTTCGATATCGAAGCAGTCATCCGTGTACAGGAGGACGGCAAACGTTCCATCGGTTTCATTGTATTCGCCGATGGTCGCGTTGACCACCATGCCGGCAAGACCTTCAAATTCATCCTGGTCCGGCAAAACCGTCTTCGCGAGCGCGGCGGATGCGGACAGGGCAAGTGCAAGGATCAGGATCAGGAAAATCAGTTTCTTCATGGGAAAGCCTCCTTCGGTTTCAGTGTTCCGGACAAATAACGACAGGGGCAGGCGGTTTGTTCCCGCCTGGCGGATTTTCTGATTCCGCCGACGTTGTGATTATAACCCCTCCGGCCGGAAATATTAAACTTTGGTACAAGGTTGCGGCCCGGGGACAGAAGACAGGAAATACCGTCTTTTTTTGCCTATGGGAATGTGATATGATTTGGAAGTATATTCTGAAGAACACTGTATTTCCGGAGCAGTATGGAATATACCGGCAGAAGACGGTATATTCAGGAAAAAGGAGGGTGGAACGGAATGAGCAGCAGGGAAGAAATCGTAAGCGGATTTTACGGGCAGGGAGATGAAGACAGCCGGCTGAAACGGTCCCGCCATGGCCAGCTGGAGTACGCCACCACCATGGCATATATCCACCGCTATGCGGACAGGAATTCCAGGGTGCTGGAAGTCGGAGCAGGCACCGGACGGTATTCCATCGCACTGGCGAAGGAAGGCATGCGCGTTTCCGCGGTGGAGCTGGTGGAAGAAAACCTTGCGGTCCTGCGGGAAAACAGCCGGGGAATGGACAATATCGAATCCTTCCAGGGCGATGCCGTCAACCTGGGCCGGTTCGCGGACGCCACCTTTGATGTAACGCTGGTGCTGGGTCCCATGTACCACATCTATGAGCCGGAAGACGTAAACCGCGCGATTGATGAGGCCATCCGCGTGACAAAGCCGGGCGGAGTGATCCTGTTTGCGTTCATTTCGGTGTTCGGCATCATGTACGCGAACTATTTCCAGGGCAACTGGGCGGCCGGCCAGGAGGAGAACTTCGACGCGGACTACAGGATCCGCCATTTCAAGGAACAGCTGTTCACCGGATATGACGTGCCTGAGTTTGAACAGCTGTTTGAAAGCAAGCCTGTTGAATGGATCACGACAGCGGGAACGGACGGAATGGTGGAATCAATCGAAGACCGGGAGGATTTCATGATCCCGGACGAGGATTTTGAGGTGTTTGCCGCCTGGTACCTGCATTTTGCCGAGAAACGGGAGCTGCTGGGAGCAACGAACCATCTGCTGTATATCTGCCGGAAGAAATAAAAAACCGAACGGAGGGACGGTTCCTTTCGTTCGGATCGGGATCAGTATAGCATGCAGGCGGAAAAGATTATTCCGCCTGTTTATTTTTTGCCCGGACATTCAGCAGGATGACAGCAGAGAGGATCAGGACGATTCCGATTCCGGAAACGGGAGTCAGCGGCTCTGAAAAAACCAGGATTCCGACCAGGGTCGCCACCATCGGTTCAACCGTCGCGAGAATACCGGCCCGGCTGGCTTCCACGGTGCGAAGGCCGAGCGTGTAGGCCAGGAAAGGAATGACGGCGGTCACCAGGGCGGTAAGGCCGCAGAACAGCAGCAGCGGGAGCAGGTCCGGCGCGGCGCCGAACTTTGCGGTCATATCCGCCGGCCCGCAGACCAGCCAGGAGCCGGCAGCTGCAAACAGGAAAGCGTAGGCGGTGACCTTATAGGGGGAATACTTCCGGAGGGCAACCGTGCCCAGGATGCTGTACAGGCCGTAGCCGATACCGGAGCCCAGACCGACCAGCAGGCCGGTGAGGGTGATCCCTTCGCCGGAAATCCCGGAAACCAGCACGCAGCCGGCAAACGCCAGCGCCAGGGCCAGCAGCTTTTTCCCGTTCAGTTTTTCCCGGAAGAACAGGACGGACATCAGCATGATCCAGATCGGGGAGGTATAGAGCAGGATCGCCGCGGTGGACAGCGGCATCATCGTGATGGCGGTGAAGTAGCAGACCGTAAAGAAGAGGATGCTGCCGAAGCCCAGGGCCAGGAATAGGGGAAGGTCCCGCAGCGCGATCCGGAAACCGGACCGGTCTTTGATCAGCAGCAGGATGCTGAAGAACACCGCGGCCAGCGTCACGCGGATGCAGACAATCTGGGCGGAGGTAAAGCCGTATGTCCCGAGCCTCCGGACAAAGATTCCCATACTGCCCCAGAAGCAGCCGGCCAGGATAATCAGCAGGGGGCCGATGTTCCGTTTGTTCTTCTCCGCCATATCCGTAATCACCGCAGCTTTCATTGCATTCCCGGATATTATGCATGAACCGGTTTCTGATTTCAACTGTGAAAAAAGAAAATTCCTTCGGTGACGGAATGCCGGGCAATTGCTGCCTCCGCTTGTATTCCTATTAAATCCATGGTAATATTGGGTTACAGGATTGCGAGGTAATGCATATGAAGATTTCCACCAAAGGCCGCTATGCCCTCCGCATGCTGGTTGATCTTGCGGAACATCAGCAGAATGGCTTCATTTCCCTGAATGAGATTGCGAAGCGCCAGGATATCTCCAAGAAATACCTGGAGCAGATCATCCCGATTTTCAACAACACCGACGTGCTGCGGACCAGCCGCGGCCCCCAGGGCGGCTACATGCTGGCCAAGTCTCCTGACAGGTATACTGTAGGGGAGATACTTCGTATTACGGAAGGTTCCCTGGCTCCGGTGGACTGCGCCGCCCAGGACCCGGTCGAGTGCGCCCGCGGCACCGAATGCGTAATGCTCCCGGTATGGCAGGGACTGAACAAAGTGATCAATGATTACCTGGACAGCATCACCCTGCAGGATATCCTGGACCGCGAACAGGACCGGTACGCGAATGACTATGTTATCTGACCGGTTCCCGTGGCATCATTCGCATTTTGTTTTTCCAAAGATCCGCCGGCAGGAATGCCGGCGTTTTTTCTGCCCAAACAGGGAAGAATGTGATATGATAGGGAATAGAAACTGACAGGGAAACAGCCATCGTCCATTGCCGTGCCGCACAGGGTTACCGGTTCTGCGGCCGGGAAGGATCGGACCGGTTGATAAAAGGGAGGTTCAGATGATGACGGAGGAAATGAAAAACTGCTCTTACTGCTCGGAAGGCGCGCTGCTGGACGCGTTCGGAATCAAGATCGGCGAACTGCCGATGTCCAAGGTGATCCTGTTTAAGGAACAGAGCCACCGCGGCCGGGTAATCGTCGCCTGCAAAAAGCATGTGGACGATATTACCATGCTGACCGGGGAAGAACGGAAACAGTACATGGATGACGTCTCCCATGTGGCGGAGATCCTCCATGAGCTGTTCCATCCGGACAAGATCAACTTCGGCGCGTACGGCGATACCATGCATCATCTGCATTTCCACCTGGTTCCGAAATATAAGGACGGCTTTGAGTGGGGCGGCGTGTTCGCCATGAATCCCAAGGCGGTTACCCTCCCGCAGGAAGAGTATGACGGGCTGGTCCGCATGATCCGGGAGAAGCTGTAATACGGTATGCCGCGGAATAACCGTCAGCATTATCCATACAGGATTGAGCAGCAAGGGAGCATTGGGATATGAAAGTACTGGTTCTGAACGGATCCCCGCGTCCGGATGGTGATACGGCTTATATCCTGCAGCTCCTGAAGGAAAAACTGCCATGTGATACGGTTTTTGAATATCTGAATGCTTTTGAAGCCGGTATCCGGCCATGCGATGACTGCAGGTATTGCTGGGAAAACGAGGGCTGCTGTATCCATGACCGGATGGATATAATCTGGAAAGATGATTACGATGTTCTGGTACTGGCTTCGCCGTTGTATATGTCTTTTGTAACCCCGCCGCTTTTTTCGATAATCAGCAGGCTGAATGTGATCTGGAGCAACCGGTATTTCCTGAAAACTCCCGGCAGGCTGAAACCGAAGAAGGGCATCCTCATCCTGACAGGCGGAGGGGATGGGTCTCCGGATCCTGCGATCCGTATTGCACAGACAGCATTCAGGTTTCTGAATGTACACTTCGATCCGGCTTTGGATTATATACGATCGCTCAACACAAACCGTGTCCCGGTCAGGGAAGACCCGGAACCGGCCGGACAGGCAGATGCGGCAGTCCGGCATTTGATTGGGGAGGTGCATGGATCATGATTGCGCTGGCCTGTGACCATCATGGAATTGCCCTGAAGCATGAACTGATGAAAATGCTGGATGAGATGGGGCTGGAATGGAAGGATTTCGGCACCTTTGACGTGAACAGCCGGGATGACTATCCGGTATACGGATACAAAGCAGCCAAAGCCGTGGCGTCCGGGGAATGTGACCGGGGGATCCTGCTGTGCGGTACCGGCATGGGCATCAGCATTGCGGCCGGAAAGGTTCCGGGGATTCGCGTCTGCACCTGCAGCGACGTTTACAGCGCCGAGATGAGCAAGCGGCACAACAACAGCAACATCCTGACGATGGGAGCCCTGGTCGTGGGCACCGAGCAGGCAAAAATGATTGCCCGGCACTGGCTGACGGCTGAATTTGAGGGCGGCCGCCATCAGCGGCGGATTGATATGATTACCCGGATTGAGAACGGAGAAGAACCGGAAGCGTAATATCGCTGAAGCAGAAAGAGGGTGGAACAATGACGGCTGGATTTGTCATCTGTAGCATTGTGTTCCTGGTGCTTGTGGGTATCGGGATCTGGACGTGGAGATCAGATAAGGCTGCAGGCTTTTTTGCCGGCACAAAACCGCCGGAGGTCACGGATGTCCGGAAATATAACCGCTCGGTGGCCGTCCTGTGGTTTGGCTATGCGGTCCTGTTCGAACTGCTGGGGCTTCCGCTCCTCTTCCTGAAGCAGAATTCAGCAGGGTTCCTGGGGTCCATTCTGGGTGTGCCGGTAATCTCGATTGCGCTGATTGTCGTTTACAACCGGATTCTCCGCAAATATGAAAAGAAAAAGTGAGGAAACCCATGGGAATCCTGATATGCGGACTGAACGGAGCCGGAAAAAGCACCCTTGGCAGGATGCTGGCGGACCGGATGGGATATGAGTTCATCGACAATGAGGACCTGTATTTCCCGAAGGACGATCTATCGTACATGTTCTCCGGCCCGAGAAGCGAGGAAGAAGTGATCCGGCTCCTGGAAGAGAAAATCGCCGCGAACAGACGGTTCATCTTCGCGGCTGTCCGGGGAAATTACGGCGACCAGCTGGCTGCGTCGCTGGATCATATTGTCTATATTGAGGTTCCGAAGCAGATCCGCGGACAGCGTGTCCGGGAACGCTCATATCAGAAATTCGGAGAAAGAATGCTGCCCGGCGGGGATCTGTTTGAAAAGGAAAACAGGTGGTTCGCGCTGACGGACAGCCGGACGGATGATTATGTGACGGACTGGCTGGAACAGGTGGATTGTCCCGTGATCCGGATTGACGGGACGCGGCCGGTCGAAGAGAATTTGGAATATCTCGTTTCGGCGCTGTCAGCGAAAAATCAGGCATAACCGGAACGAACCGTCAGGCTGGAATCTGAAAACGGATATGATGCTGAAAACGGGGACAGCTGAAAAGAACAGAATCTGAAGGAGCCGCAGAAAGATGGATAAGGCGATTGTATCATTCCTGATCAGGGCAAAGCAGGCAACATACGCCGGAAAAGGCGCGGAAACGTCTTCCTCCAGAATCGGATCACATGACCTGGTATACCGGGAAGACGACCTGATGTACTATGATACCTACCTGGGCGGCGACAGGTTCGCCGGTGAAGAGGCTTTGTGGATCTCGGATGTGCCGTTCTGGAGCATGAACTATGTCGGAAGAGTAACCGGCAGCCCCTTCAGCGGAGACTTCCTGAAGGAGGTACTGCTTCATGTGCCGGAGGATAAGCCATACCGCGGACCGGAGAAGTATGTGAACGGCGATTACACATATTCCTGCTCTGTGGAGGGCGATTTCGACTGGTTCCAGGGGAAAGAAACAATCAGCTGCTGCGGAAAGCAGATATATGAGTGCAATTTCCATGGCGGTCTCATCAGATAACTGCACCGGGAATTGATATGGAGGAGAATAAATGGTATTGCTGGTTGTAGATACACAAAAAGGCTGTTTTGATGAGAGACTGTATGCCTTCGAAACGGTAAGGGAAAACATCAGGAAGCTGATCGCTGCCGCAAGGGAGAACGGTGTTGAAGTCGTTTATGTCCAGCATGACGACGGCCCGGGAACTGATCTTGACAAGGCAACGGAAAACTATGAGATTTATGAAGAGTTTGCCCCGAGAGCAGATGAAAGGCGCTTCGAAAAGAATGTAAACAGCGCGTTTCACCCTATGACCGGATTGACGGAATACCTGCAGTCCAGGGGCGAAAGGGATGTAATGACGATAGGTGTATCCACAGATTATTGTATGGATGCAACGATCAAAAGCGGATTCGAGAAAGGATTTAATCTGTTTGTTCCGGCATACGCAAATTCAACCTACGACAACCCCTACTTTGATAAAGAGACTGCCTACAAGTATTACAATGAATTCATGTGGGGAACGCGCTATGCGAAGATCATTACCTTTGAACAGGCGGTTCAGCTCCTGCGGGGGAATGCGGTGAATTAATCCGGAAAAAGAAAACCGGAAGCATTTCCGCCACTGGCGGTCGTCGGTGGCTTTTGCAATCAGGTGGAATCAACGCACGTTCACTCAACAGTCGCAGATTATTTCCGGAAGGCTGCAGGAACCGGTTTGGCAGACTCCTGCAATTCCTTTGTCCGGCGGGAAGCGACCTCATCCGGCATGTGCCGGATATCCCCGGCCCTGGTCAGGGCCCACTTGGTCAGGCTCGGCCCCACCAGTTCATAGACCAGCACGGAGAAAAGGACAATATTCCGGACCAGCGTGCCGTCGGAGCCGCCCAGTACCCGGTAGGCTGTGGCACACATACCCAGGGCCACGCCGGCCTGGGGCAGCAGCGTGATGCCCAGGTATTTCCGGACCGGTTCGGGGCTGTGGACCATGGAGGAGGACAGGCCCGCACCCAGGTATTTACCCAACGACCGGGCGATGATATATACCACACCGGCCAGGAGCACAGCGGGATCGCCGAAGACCTCAAACTTCAGCGCCGCGCCGCTGAGAACAAAGAACAGAGTAACGGCCGGGCCGGACCAGCGGTCCGCCTGCAGCATCAGTTCCTCGCTGAGAGGACAGAAATTGCAGAACACCGTGCCCAGCATCATGCAGACCAGCAGGGAGGAAAAACCGAAGGAGAAGGAACCTACCGGGATCTTCAGCTGGCTGATGGCAACCGTCAGGATGACGCTGCCTACAATGAGCGCATTCCGGTTCCGGTGGGAATGGAAAAAGCGCTCCAGCCAGGTCAGCACCAGGCCCACCAGTCCACCCAAGGCGAGGGACAGGAGTACTTCCATGAACGGCTCCAGGATCAGGGCGGCGATATCGGTATCTCCGTTCTTCAGAGACTGGGCAATACCAAAGGAAACGGCAAAGATGACCAGGCCTACCGCGTCGTCCAGGGCAACCACCGGCAGCAGCACATCCGTCACCGGACCCCTGGCCTTGTACTGGCGGACCACCATCAGGGTAGCGGCCGGGGCGGTGGCCGCCGCGATCGCGCCCAGGGTCACAGCCACGGGCATAGACAGCAGGTTCGGCATGATAAAGTGCAGGGCAATCAGCGCCGCGTCCACACATAGCGTGGCAAAGCAGGCCTGGATGATGCCGATTACCGTCGCCTGCCTGCCCGTCTGCTTCAGGGCGGAAAGGCGAAACTCATGGCCGATGGCAAAGGCAATGAAGCCCAGGGCCACATCCGAGATCATCGAAAGAGAATCCACCTGCTCAAAGGTATTGAAACCCAGGCACGGAATTCCCAGCCGTCCCAGGACGCAGGGACCGATCAGCACACCGGTCATCAGGTAGGCAGTGACGTCAGGCAGATGAAATTTATCAAACAGACGGGTCATCAGCAATCCGGAGAAAAGGGCAACCGCAATCAGCAGAAGCGTTTGCATAGGCATTGATCGCATCCTTTCATAGGAAAAGGCCCACCATGTATCCATGACGGGCCGTAACGCATTCTGCATGATCCAGCGATCTGCCGCCCATCCGGTGGTGATGTCTCATCGAGCACAGGGACGGTGGTTTATTGGATCGCTGTTCCTTTGTTCGGCACTTATTATAATCCCGGAAACCGGGCTGTCAAGAGAATGAAACCGGATTGCCTTCCGCGCCGTTCACCGCGGCAGCAGTAAATCCATGCCGATCTGGGGATCAATCC
>JAEEGK010011785.1_pt1 | contig 19927 bp, 11 predicted proteins | sample 8958771 | NCBI WGS metagenome assembly JAEEGK01 (sample SAMN16246547, study PRJNA631951) | gut metagenome | biome: gut microbiome; feature: rumen; material: SC-attached | host: Bos | place: Iran: Karaj | collected 2018-10
CGAAGATGTAGGTGCCGGAGCTCCGCACCCAGCAAGCACCGCCATCAAAACGATCCCTATATAAACAAGCAGTTTCACGCCGCAAAATTAGTCAAAATCCATCAAAAATACCCCATCGTAATCCCGATAGCACGTTAGCACGCATAACATCCCCATCTTGAGGGGGTGGCCGCAGGCCGGGGGAGTTAACTCCCTACTTTCAACTCTAAACTCTCCACTGACTCTCAACTCTAAACTCTCAACTCTAAACTAACAAAAGAATCACCTATCCAACTCCATCCCCCTGCCATCCCGTCTAATCAGCTCAATCCCTTTCCTCGTGCTATCCACCGCCGCCGTCCTGCTGCTTTCAGCGGGCGCACCCTCTGCCTGTGCCGTCTTCTCCCGTCGGCATCCCGCCAGCAGCATCACAGCCACCATCAAAACCCAAGCCACATTCCTCATCGCTCTCATAGTTCCTTATTATTAGTCTTATCTGTCTTATTAGTCCCATCCTTCGCATTCGTTAGGTCGTCCCCCTCTTGAGGGGGTCAGGGGGAGTCAATTCGTTAGCACGATAGTACGAAAGTACGTATAACGAAAAAACTATTCTTTCACCATCACCCGCCCTGCATAGCTTCTCCCATCATCATCCGTAATCCTCACCAAATACACCCCTTCCACCAATCCACTCAAATCAACATCATTTGTCCCCTTCACCCTTTTCACCATCTGCCCAACAGCATTGTAAACCTGCACTTCGGCAGGTTCAATGCCTTCTATATTAACCAGGCCACTTGCGGGATTAGGCCAGATTGTTATTACAATTTCCGTTGTTTCATTCACTCCTTCAATACTGGCAAAATGTGCTGTAATCTGTCCGCCCCTTGCAATCATGTGGGCATATTCGGCCTCATTGGAAATGGTATCGCCGTCCTGGTTAATCCATCCGACAAATTGGTAGTTTTCATTGGCCGTGGCGGAAAGATTGGCAAACTCACCAAAATGGTATGTGCCCGAACCAATGGCCGTACCACCGTTTTCTGGACACGCCACAACCTCGATTTCAAACTCCTCATACACCGACTTGCGACTGCGGTAGATTTGATTGTCGTATTGGCCAAAGGCGTACAGATAACCATCATTGGAAAGGTGCAAACCAATTACCATCTTGTTTGGCATCCCCGAATCCAGGGTTTCCCATGTCTCTCCATTGTCGGCAGAGCGATAAACGCCCCATGGCAATACCCAACCGTCGCAATACAAATTGACATACACCACATCATTATTATCAACGGCTATCCCTTGAACGCATTGATAAGGCAAAAACTCCTGCCATGTCGCACCGTAATCTGTTGATCTAATTAACCCAGAAGTGAAATCAACATTACAACCTACATATATAACATCTTGGGAATTTTTAGCCAAACAGAGTATTGCAGCATTTGTCAATCCAATGTTTTCCCATGTATCGCCATTATCTGTAGATTGAAGCAGACCTCCTTGACCCTCCCCGACATGATCGAAAACTGAAGCCAACATTGTACCGTTATTAAGTTTCAGAAGGTCTGTCACATAACAAACCATGCTATGGTCCACATAGACATTGGTCCAAATCGAATCCCAATCTGTTGATTTGTAGATGCCTTCCCATGTGCCCAACAGCAAGGAATTGTCAGGGGTGACTCCTATTGAAACACCGTTCATGATGGTTGGAACAGGCAGTGCCTTCCATTCTGTACTTCCAACTTCTCTTTTGTGCAAGGGATGCCCGCCAAAATTTGTTCCTGCCAACAAAGTGCCATCCGTATGCTCATATAGGCATAGTATTCCGCTGTTTTCTAATCCGATGAGGCTCCAAGTTGCTCCATCGTCGGAAGAACTATACACACCCGTTGCACCTACAATAATGTTCCCTTCGGCATCCTCTATAAGTGAGTAAACACCTGTCGTTGGTGGGTCAATTCCCATCCAAAAATCGTCTTCCGTTTGCGCTTGCATCGTCACCCCTCCCGCCATCAGCATGAGCGCAAGCAGGGTGCAAAATCTTGTTGTTTTCATTGTCCTATTGATTTTATTAGTCATATTTGTCCTATAAATCCCCTTTGTAAGCACGTTAGCACAAATCCCAAACCACTCATCAAACCGCCCCTCTAAATGTCAGGATTCTTGTCTTAATCATTTCCTTTCCACAGCATCGCTCTCGCTCTCCATCAGCGACTCTCGCTCCTCAATCTCCGCCATCTTACGGTCGCCGCCCTTGAATACATATCGCACGTTAAGCCCCAACGAAGGCATCCGTTGTTCTGCCCGATTCAGGCTGTAATAACCTGGCACATCGACGACATCCTCCGTTTTCTCGTTGAGGAAAAAGCCTTCCATCGATAGCTCAACATAGAGTTGGCCTTTCAGGAAACCTCGGCTCAAAGCAATAGTCTCAATGAGCGGACTGCTGTGAGAATAGCCATTGTAAAGGCGTTTTGTGCCGTCGTAAAGGAACTCCGCCTCCAAAGTCAAATCCCACGGCAGTTCCATCTCCAAACCCGCCACAAGGCTCATTTCCCATCCATTGTATTGGGGTTGGCCATAATCCACATAACCCATGTCAAACTCAACCATCGGCATGAGGAAACCGCCCACCAAGGTAGTCGCCGAAATTCGGCCTCCATACTTCATGGAGTTGGCCACATTGTCGAAAATAGTGTTTGTCACCGCGCCTATAATATGGTAACGTTCTCCGATAATTCCTTTACGATAAGCAAGATACGGTTCAACTATCAGGTTGGTGTACTTCTTTCGGTAAGTATAGTTCAAGCTGACACGCTGTGTCTTCTCTGGCAGCAGATAGGGATTGCCAGCGGAATAGACCAAAGCATCGTTTTGGGTGTAAACGAACGGCGTGAGAAAATGGTAGGAAGGATATTGCAGCAATGATTTATAGTTGAGTTTCAGCGTGTTGTTTTCGTTGATTTTGTACATCAGTACAACCGAAGGCAACACGTTCCATTGGCCTCTGCTGATGGTGTCGTATATGTCAAAACGAAGATGCTCGCCGCGCAAACCAGCCGAAACAGAAAAGCGGTCGCTGAAACGGTAAGCCATTTGTCCAAACAAGGCCAAACGATTGTCGTGATAATCAAAGTATTGCCCGCCATCGCCAGTGGTGTAAGTATAGGCAATCCAGCGCGAATAGTTCTGCACACCTGTAGTCAATGTCAGCTTTTCGGTCAGCGGAAGATCGTATTTCAGCTTGGCGTTCCATGCCGACTGCCCATTGTCGGTCAAGCGGTCCAAGGTCTTTAAAACGCTGTCGGCATCAGGATAATGGAACAGAGAATGGGAAAGGTATTCCCTAACGCCTTTCATTCTGTAATAATTTGAGTTAAAGGTGATTTCATGACCTTTCTTGGCAAAGCGGTGACGATAGTATAAGGTATAGTTCTGGTCTCGCGACCGTCCTTGGCTCGTCACATCATTCCATTCCTCGAAACCGAGAACACCGTTATCGTTGTAAAGCGAGTATTGTCTGCTGTTCACTTTGTCCCTATGCAGCTCTAAATTACCGCTCACCGAAAGCAAGTCGTTCTTGCTGATGCGCCAATCGAAACCCAATCCGGCCTTGTGGCTGATGGAAGGTGACGAGGGCAGTATGTTGGTAGCCGTTATCTCGTCGTAACGGTCCCCCTCCTCGTCAGTGACTGTGCAATAAGTGCTGTCATAAACAAACCCTTCATGGCGAGGCTTGTAGTAAGTGGCCGTATAATTGCCGAAAACGCGGAATCTGGAGAACTCGTAATCCACATTGAGGCGGCCATAGAGACTATGCAAGGGCATTTCACCGCGCCCCATCGCCACGACACGGACACCTTGCTTCCGTTCCTCTTTCAAAATGATATTTACCACATTAGCCACTTCCGAATCATATTCCACGCTCGGGTTGGTGATGACCTCAATCGATTCCACATCCTCTGGATTGATAGTTGAAAGGTTGCGAGAAGAATACATACCATCCACCAGAACAAGCACATTGTTGCTCCCGTTGACGCGGACACTTTCGTCAGAGTTTTTCACCGTTATTCCAGAAATGCTCTTCATTGCTTCCAAAACCGTAGGCGAATTGCGCAGAACGAAATCGTCAAGACGATAAACGGTCTTATCGACTTCCTCATGCATCAGCACCTTTTCACCTACCACGTTCACTTCCTGCAATTGCTTGTTTTCCATTACAATACCAATCCTATACCACTGCTCCTTCTCCTTGATTTCCTTCACGACTCTTTTGGAGCGATAACCAACAAACGAAACAACAAAAGTTTGTGTTCCAAAAGGTACTTCTTTCATCAGGAACGCCCCATCCACATCGGTGATGGCTCCATTGATGAGAGTTCCATTTGGGTCAAGAAGTCGCACAGTGGCATAGGGAATAGGCTCGCGAGACACAGAATCCGTCACAAATCCGTGAACAGTGGCAGTATTCTGCGCTTGCATCATCACCCCTCCCAACATCAGCAGGAGCGCAACCAGGGCTGTAATTCTTATTGCTTTCATTGTTCTATTAATTCTATTATTTGTATTTGTCTCATTCTTCGCGTCCGGCAGGCTTCCCCCTCTGAAATCGAAGATTCGACGTAGTCAAAGGGGGTGCCGCGCAGCGGCGGGGGATTCATCCCCCTCTCCTTCGGGAGAGGGTCGGGGTGAGGGCCTCTTCGTAAGCACGTTAGCACGAATAACGATAGCACGAAAAATCCTATCTCTTCACCGCCACCCGCGCCACATGATTTTCCCCATCCGCATTCGTGATGCGCAGCAGATAAACACCTTGCGACAACCCCTCCAAACTCACCTCATTGGAGCTCTTCAACATCTTCACCATCTGCCCAAGGGCATTATAAACTTGTACTTCAGTAACTTCAGCACCATTTATTGTAACCTTCTCCATAGCAGGATTTGGATAAACCGAAACCAGTTCAGCAACCGCTTCGTTTTCTGGAATGTCCGTGATGTCAAGGTTACAAAGGCCAGGTAACATGTTAGGGAAGGAAGATGATGATTCAGTACACCAATAGTCATAGTCTTCTTCTCCGTTTTCCTGTCCGAACACCCAGTCTTGCATGGCTTCAAAAAGATTGTCTGTTGTATAAACAGAGCCATCATTACCATATATATTTACAGGATTCTTAAACAACCAATACGGTGGTTGGAAATCGGCCGTTGGCTCAAAGTTCATGGTTTCAGTGATTTCACCTCCGTATGAGGCCACTACCGCTTCTTCGTCATGCCACATACCATGTTCATTATATGACCATGTGTTGTAATAACAATTTTTGATAACGCCCCAGTTCTGCCAACAGAGACCCATTCGAGCAACCACCTCAAAGGGGTACCATTCCCCAAACCAGTCACCGATGTATGAGTAACAATTTTCAATCACGCCTGTGCTATAATTATTTGTGGCTATTCCAGGATAGATTTCCATAGCGACATTCAATGAATCGGCGATGGAGGCACAGTTCTCGATTGTGCCATTGTTGTTCCACACCAAAAGACTCAAACGCTCATGCAAACTGCCTTCATAATCCATTTTGTGTATATATGCCATGCAATTCTTGATGATGCCGTCATTGTTGTAACCAAAGAGAGCGCAGTTTTCTTCTCTGGGGTCTCTATAGATTTCATCAAACTCAACGAAGCAATGGTCTATGATGGTCTGTCGTGTTTCAGATTCTGTTTCAAGCGTTTCCGCATTGCTAAAAAACTTGCCGTCCCTGAAGTTTCGACCCTCTGCATACGCATGACGCAACACCACATTCTCAATACGCGCGCCCATGAGTGTACCAAGAAAACTCGAGAACATATTGTAATGATCCGGCATTTGCAAATAAAGGGTTATGCCTTCTATTATAAAGCCATTTCCATTGAGGGTTCCGCTAAATCTCAGCCTATCTGGGTTTGGGTCGCCATAATTTGTTCCTTGGGCGATAGCGGTCCAAATAGCGGCAGACATATCGACATTGGCTTCAAGGGTCACCTTTTTTCCATTGAAGTCGTCGGCTTCCTGTCCGTTGAGGCCGTTGACCGTGGAAATGAGCCACGCCAAAGCCTCGGCAGAATAAAGATGCACGTCGCCATAGGCATCCACTATATAGCCAGATGGCTGTTGGGTTACCACATCCGTCCAATACTCGGTCGGCAATTCACGGTTCTGTGCTTGCATCGTCACCCCTCCCGTCATCAGCAGGAGCACAAGCAGGGTGTAAATTCTTGTTGCTTTCATTGTCCTATTGGTTTTAACTATTTATTTGTCTTATCGGTCTTATAAGTCCCATCTCTCGCATCCGGTAGGCTCATCCCCCTCTGAGAGGGGGTGCCCAACGGGCGGGGGAGTCCATCGTAAGTACGTTAGCACGCATAACGTTAGCACGAAAAAACACTACCTCACCATCACCTTCTCCAAAAAGATTCTCCCTTCCTTATCCTTAATCCTCACCAAATAAACCCCTTCCACCAATCCCTCCAAACTCACCTCATTAGAGTTCCGCACCGTCTTCACCAACTGCCCGAGGGCGTTGTAAACCTGCACTTCGGCAGCCTCAATGCCATTTATCGTCACCTTTTCTTTGGCAGGATTGGGATAACAACCTATAGTCTGCTTCACGCTTCCTATTTCAGGAACATCCAAACAACCATCCGAGTCAATCTTTGCAGCGAACATCATCATTCCTTCCTCTTCAGGGCTTCCTGTCGCAATTTCTCCAGTCACGAGGCAACCACCGTCTTGGGTGGCCATTATGTAGTGTGGCGTAATTCTGTTGTCGAGATCGTAAATTCGTTGCCACACCACATCCAGCCCTAAAGTTAGTTTTGTGACACAGAAGCGGGAGTTCCATATCTCGTCATCGCCAAATACCCCATAACAAAGGAACAAGTAGTCGCCCTTAATGTCCAACCCTTTGATTTGATTAATCGCCTCTGTGTTTTCATCAAAGTAATCGGATAAAAACAATCCATCAAAATCATCGGCATAGATATTAGGAAGGGTGTCGGAGGGACGAAGTTTCATCAACACGGTTCCACCAGGAACAGGTTCAGGATAGAACCATCCTTCGCCAAAGGCGGCGATGAAAAGACTGCTGTCAGGCATCGATAACACGGTACTTTGGTCGTAGCGACTCATTAGAACAATCTCCCATTGGTCGTCAAGATGTACATTATACACAATATTCCTTTGCCCAATAGGCTCAAAATCACGATTCAGGCGTTGTATATAACACCATTGCGAATTGCACACGCCATAGTCGCCCGATCCGTCTTTGTATTCAAAGACTCCACCTGTATTGAACAGAGATGTCTGGACGGAGCCTATGGCCTGCACCACGCCATCTAAGGAGAAGCGCAAATACAGATAAGGATGGTTCATTTGGGTGTCAATATCGTAAACCTCGGTCATATAAACAATGTCGTTCTGATTGTCCATGAAAGATTTCGGCTTGAAGAAAAACTTGCAGTACTCTTGTGGCAACTCCACTTCCTTTTGCCACAAAACATTCAGGTCGCCATCAAAGCGGACAATGTATGGCCTGTCATAATGCAGTTCATTGTCGTGGATTTTTCCCACCGCAATGTATTGCGCATCGTTTTCAGGGTCAAAATAGATGCCCGTAATGGTGGAACGACGTCCTTCTTCGCCTATCACCATCTCGCCAAGCAGATTCATTTCAGGCGATAGTTTCAGGATTTTGGCAGGCATGGCATGGTTTTGCTCGTAAGCAATCCATTCATAGGAAAAATCAAATGCCGAAACGAGGAAGAAATGCTCTTTGGTGTTCTCAGAACTCACTTCCAAGCACGGGCCGCCTTCCGTAAACCTGGAATTGGCAGTCTCGTATGTGAAGTAGAAATCATTTTGCGCCTTCAAATTCACCCCTCCCGCCATCAGCAGGAGCGCAAACAGGGCGTAAATTCTTGTTGCTTTCATTGTCCTATTGGTTTTATTAGTCATATTTGTCGTATTTGTCCTATAAGTCTCATTCTTCGCGTCCGGCAGTTCCCCCTCTAGAGGGGGTGCCCAACGGGCGGGGGAGTAAGGGTGCCGCGCAACGGCGGGGGATTCATCCCCCTCTCCTTCGGGAGAGGGTCGGGGTGAGGGCCTCTTCGTAATCCCGTTAGCACGCATAACGATCAACTCTAAACTCTAAACTCTAAACTCCCCACAACTCTAAACTCTAAACTCTAAACTCTAAACCACCTACCCTCTCTCCCTAAACCTCCGCTCCAGCTCCCTCATGCTCTCCATCAGCTCCGCAAAGCTCGGCTTCTCTCCATAAATCATCGAATCACACATATACTGGTAGTCCTTCCTCCAGTCGTCGATGTGCCTCTCAGGTGGCACCAGACAGATGCGGTCGCGGATGTCGCCCGAATAATCCACCCCAACGATAGAAGTGAACTTCTCCCTGTGGTGTCGGATATGCTCCCATAGCGCATCGTCTTGAATGGCAGCAACAGCAAAATACCTGTTCATCATTCGGTTGAGGTCATACAGATGCCTCGAACGACGGTTGGCCGGAAGCGTGTCGTGCTCCACCGAAAACAGCTCGTGAAGCAGAAACGCCTTCTCCAAAAATGTCTTCTGTGGCGCAGCCGTGGTGGCCTTCACCTGTACCACATCCGTGTTGATCTGCGGCAGCGTGTCCTCGATGATCGACTTCACCTGCAGCCCTATGCTCGGCTCCATAAGCGACCGCGCCCCCACTTCCAGCACAATCATAGGTCTGATATAGTCCAAGAAGACAGGCAGCACCGATTGGTATTCTATATAGATGTGGCGCGGCTCGGGATAGGTGCTGTCGCCTTCGCCGTCAGGCTCAACCGTGATGGACAGCTGGTCCTTCAATCCATACCGTTCTATCTGGCTGGTGATGGCACTGGCCAAAGCCTCCCTCACAAACAACGACGACGATTTCCTCAGCTTCTTCAGCTGCTTCTTCGTCGGCTCGTCATTCAGCCCGAAATACTCGTAGTTCACCGCCAAGTCGATGTCTTCCGAAAAACGCTCAATCAGATTGCCGTTCTTGCTCAGCGAAGTGCCGCCTTTGAAGATGATGTGCTCGCTCAGCTCCGAGTCAAAGATGAGTTGCAGCATCACCGTCACCCAGTAATCCTTCTCAACGGCCTGTTCAGGCAAGCCCATCATGTTCTTGCACTGCGTCAGCACCGCTTGCTTCTGTGCATCAGAGAGTTGTATGTAATTGTTCATAGATTTCTGTTATTAGGTTCCTGATCCACAAAGGCATCAGCTTCATGTCATGTGTCGAAAACGGCTCCGGGTGCTGTTCCAGCACCTTCTTCAGTTGAATCCTGTGCTCCTCCTTCACATTCTTTTCGCCCATATCCCTCAATGCCGTGGTAATCAGCATGGCTAGTTTGTCGTTAAACGACAGCTTCTTCGGCGACACATGGCGGAAAAGGATACCCCGTCCGTTCTTGATGTTCACCTTACGGTTGCTCCCGTCTGTCAGATACACCACATTCATCGGCACTTGCGTCGACAACCCCAACATGTTCTGTGCCAATGCACCCGCTGGAAATATCCTCACCTTGTCGCGCTTGGCGATGACCTTTGCGATGTCCTCGTATGAAGGATATAGCACACCCAGTCCCAAATCCTTGTCGATTTGAGGATAACAATAGATACCGTGACACACATGCAGCAGCACCCCTTTCCGTGCCATACGGCTCAATGCTTTCTGCACGGCGTCAGGGTCTCCGTAATGAGCGTACTCTTCCGTCGAAAACACCGAACCCCTTCCGCGTTTCTTTATCGCCGTAAGTATCTTATCATCAATAGATTCTAACATATTTTTCAATACATTTTGTCGGTTTTATATCAAATAATTCCGACAGCAAAAATACAAGTTTCTTCCGAACACTCACTCATCCACATTGTTTTTTCTTTCCCTTCCCCCTCCTTCCCCCTCTCAGAGGGGGTGCCCAACGGGCGGGGGAGTCGTCCCCCCTCCCTGAGGGGGTGCCGCGCAGCGGCGGGGGAGTCCGTCGTAATCCCGTCAGCACGTCAGCCCGCATCTCAAAGCCCTGAAGGGGCGCAACGACCTTAACCCGATGCAAGCCCTGCGCAGCTTCGGGGTAGTCCGTCGTAATCCCGTCAGCACGTCAGCACGCATAACGAAACTGAACAACTGAACAACTCCCAACTCTAAACTCCCAACTCTCAACTACTCTAAACTCTAAACTCTAAACTACTCCCCCTCCGCCGCCATCAACGTCCCTCTCTCCTCGTCATGAGAATATATCCTAACAACATGCCCCTCACCTTCTATCTCACACCCATTGCACTCCAATTCCGTAATGCATGAGCCTGTTGCATAGCAATACATGGTAAGTATGATGCTTATTGCACCCTTGATTTCAGTCTCTGATGCCGTAGGCGAAATATGCGACTCGCTATTGCGCCATTCCTTCACCAGAAGCAACCACTGATACAGCTGCTGTTTGCCCTCGTCTTGGCTATACTTCAACTGCCACAGTGGTTCAATGCCGTGAATCACATTCGACCATGTGACATCCTGCCCTGGCTCTCTCGGTGGCACCTCTTCGCCATTCATCAAGTAATACAGCTTCTTCAGATAAGCCTCAAACTTGGTGCAGAGCAGGTTGAAGGCCACAAACTTGTCAATAATCGTCGCGCCCTCCTTATAGAGGTTATCGAATGCGCTGCGCAGGTACAACCCCACGCCGTCGAGCGAAGGAATGGATTCAGCATCTATCACATAGAAGACCGAATTGACGATTTGCTTCATCGGGCGCATATTATTCTTGACGCTGGCCATAGTCACATTCATAATGCCTTCCACCTCAACCTTTATCCTGTCAAGGTTCGTCATGCTCTGGCCAGTCTGCTCTTGTGTCGGGTTTTCAAGTTCCTTGAAACCCTCCTCCACCGACGTTTGTTCCACAACCGCCGTGTCGAGGGTGATGTCATCATTCAAATAGGCAGTCAGGATCCTCTCTCTCATATCGGCATCCAGCACAAACGCCTTCAGGTGCTTCGCGCCTTTGGAGATAACCATCCTCGGTTTCGGCTCTTCGCCTTCCACCTTGGTGATGAACGCCTTGGTCTTCGCGTTGTCGAGGGTCAACCGCAATTCAGTGAACCGACTGAAATCATCCAAGTTCTCTTCCGTGGGATTGGCAAGTATCAGTCGCTCCAACATGCCGATGTTCACCCCTGTTGCCTCCGCAAAGAGGACGGCTTGTTTGTGCAGCTCCTTCAGCTGATACTCGTTGATATAGTCCTGTATGGTCTTTCCAGCTTCTGGGCGCAGGTCACCGCATTGGATGTCGTGCAGGATCAGGATGGCCGTCCGCTGGTCTTTCTGAGGCAGCGAGGCAAAGGTCTTGTGCAGTTCGCGCAACGCCTCCTTCGTCGGCTCGCTTCCTGGACCATCCGTGTACAGCTTCTTGATGAACCTCACAAACTTGCTGTTGATATACTCCGCATCGATGGCGCCCGTCCCCGTTTCGGTGATGAAGGTGTCCACAGGATAGTCGAAGTCATCTTCGCCTCCATCTCCCCCTTCACCCTTCTCAAACAGTTCGCGGTAACGCTGTAGCAAGATGAGATAGGTATTCTCATCCAGCTCCATCTTCACATGCGTGAAGGTGTCGTCATGCCTGAACTCATATTCCAGTTGCTCCCACACAAACCCCTGCAGCTTGGCCGCTTCTATCAAGCGCGTCATGCTGCTGAAGTCCTTGGCGAACATGTTTCTGTCCTCGCGGGTATTAGGCAGCCGCTCAAAGTTGAACAGCTCATGCGAATAGAAGATGTCCCTGATGTGCAGGAACTTGCGGTTGATGTTCATCAAGTTGTCTTCCAGTTTGTCGACAAACACACCCAGCGGCCTGTCGACGTACACCTCCAGAGCGTCATTGATATTCTGCTCCATCGTGTAGGGGAACGTGTAGTAATAGATGGTGCCAAAAGGTTTGTCCGGCCCAAACAGGCGGTTGGTGCGCGAGAACGACTGAATGACATCCACATATTTCATCACTTTATCCACATAAAGCGTATTCACCCATTTCGAGTCATAGCCCGTCAGCATCTGCGTCACCACGATAAGCAAGTCTATCTGTTTCGTGTGGTCGTGCTCGATGTCCTTATACGGCTTCTTATGCGCCAACCGCTTCGCCACGTCTTTCTTATACTGGGCGTAGTTAGGCAGGCCAAACGAGGTTTGATACTTGCTGTTGTAGTCGTCAAGCATCTCCAATATGGCATCCTCCCTGGCTATGCCCTCATCGCTGTTGTCGATGTTGTTGTCAAACACGGCAACAACATTCATCGACGAGTATTGCGACTTGAACAGCTCGTAATAGGCTATGGCCTCAGGGATATTCTTCGTGGCCAGCATCGCATGGAACTTCCTGTTCTTGCTCAGCCGGTCAAATCGTTTCATGATGTCAGCGGCCACCGCCTGATGGTGGATTTCATTCTGGAAAAGCAGCTTGGGCAGATAATACTCCACGCCGTGCTTCGTTTCGCCATCTTCCGTATAGGTGCTCACCATCGGCATTTCATGCATAAACTGGTTATACACCGCCATGGCATCCTCGTTGTCCTCTATCTCTTCGAGACTATGCACCTTCAGCCTTGCAAAAGCCGCTTTCTCCCTGAGTTCATCATCCGTGTTGATTGTTATACGATATGGGTCAAAGCCCAGCACATTGCCGTCTGGAATACCGTTGGCAATCGTGTATTTGTGCAACATGTCACCGAAGATGGTGCCAGTAGTGATTTCGTTGTGGGCATTCTCTTCAAACACAGGCGTACCCGTAAATCCGAAGAGCAACGCCCTTGGGAAGGTGTGCTTGATGCTCATCAGCATTTCGCCAAACACCGAGCGGTGGCACTCGTCTATGATAAACACAAGCCGCTTCTTTCCAATCCGCTCTATCGTCTCAGCTGGGATGAGCGCACCAGGCACGACGTTCGACATCTTTTGCAGCGAGGTGACGATAAGTCTATTGTCCAAATCAGTGCTGTCGAGCTTGCTCACCAGCACCTGTGTGTTTTGGGTGTCCTGTATGGTGTCATCCTCTCCGGCAAAGCCTCTGTATTCATCCAAGGACTGAATGCCCAATTCGATTCGGTCCATCAGGAACACCACCTTTTCAGCATCGTTACTATTGGCGATGAGCTGAGCCGATTTGAAACTGGTCATCGTCTTTCCCGAGCCTGTCGTATGCCAAATGTAACCGCCTCTATGCTCATGATCATCCCAGTTCGTCTTGTGGGTGATGTCACAAATCCTGCTGGCGGCATAGTATTGGTACGAGCGCAGCACCTTCAAGGTCGAGTCTTTGTCATCTGCGATGGTGTAATACCCGATAAGCTGGTGAGCCATCGGGATATTAAGCAGCTCCGAGGCCACGCGGTTCCACTCGTGTATCTCGTTATTGTTGAAGTCCGCCCAATGGAATTGGAACTCCTTCTGGAACAGGTGTTCCGAGCCAGGATTGGCAAAATATAGCGTCTTCTCTGGAGTCATGGCCACAAATATCTGCACCATGGAGAAGATGCCGTTGCTGAAGACACCTTCGTGCATGTAGCGTTTCAGTTGGAACACTGCTTGCGACACATCCACGCGGCTACGCTTCAGCTCCACATGGATAACGGGCATACCGTTGATGAGCAACATCACATCCCCTCTGCGGTCGCCCGCCAAAGGATTCGAGGCTCTGAAACGCGGCTGGCGCACAATCTGGTAACGGCTCTGTCCTGAACTAATCTCGGCAGGGTCGAAGATCTTCAGATAGACCTCCTTCCCACAGTTCAGCGTGTCGGCAGGGTTGTCGCGCTTGATGCACACAAACTTGCCGTTAATGAACTTGTTCACCTTGTATGGGCTTCCACACATATTCACCTGGTCAATGATTTGCTGCATCTCCGATGAGGTCAGCGGATAATTGCCCAGCCGCTCCATTTCGCGGTTCATGTCATAGATGATGCCAGCCCAGTTGTCTATCAGTTCCTGCTCCGTCGAATGGTGCAGTATATTGTCGCTCCACCCATGCTTGGGCAGCAACTCACACAAGGCTTTTTCAAATTCCAGCTCCTTATCAAAAGGATGAATGTTCAGTTCGTTGCTCATATCTATTGGTTGATTTTATGCTATGAATTGATTTAGGCAAGCTTTCTTCAACTGCATCAATTTCTCAACTTGTTGAGATTGCAATGATATTTGCTTGTCAAGATTGGTAAAAAATGAAGCTATACGATTACGCTCTTCTTTCTCTTTTGGAATATAGAACTCACACTTTTCAAGTTCATCCTTGCTAAGATTTCCAATCGCTCCATTTCCTCCTGACACACCAGTAACAAGGAACTTCTTATACCAACTCGCACCCATACAGGCATTTAAGAACTCAGCTTCATCTGACGAAACTAAATACATGAAACCACCTGGCACCATCTTTTCATCATCACTTTCCACCAAGCAATGTTTACCAACTAATCTTGGTGAGCCATTGGCAGCAGTAACCAAAATATCACCATTGTTTGCCAAAGGTATATTGACGCATCGACTGTCAACAAACACATCCGAATCAGATATGGTGAAAGCATCCTCGTCGATATTTGAAGACCGTAATACACGAACACCCCTATCACAAATATTTTCAGGGCTATAGGTAAGGCCTCGCCTAATCGTTGCTATATCGCTAAACCTAATCATAATCCATTCTCCACTAAATCCCTTGAATCTGAGGGGGGGGGTAATTGATTGATTATCAGCAAATAACAATCCCAAACAAGATTGCTTCATCTGCTTCAATCTTTCCAATTGTTGTTTTTGTACAAGAATTCTACCGTCTAAGTCGCTAAAAAACTGCGCAATCTGTTCTTGCTCTTCAATAGTAGTCGGAATTGAAATAGTTCCCTTCAACACATTCTCATCCGAAACTTTCATATCATTCTTAGCACCTTTGTTGACCAATGGATGAATGTATTTATTCATCCTTTGAGCTGGTGCAAAATAATAATTGATAAAACGGGCTGAAACACCTTCCTTAGGAGTATATACCGCATACAAAGTTGAAACAATTCCGCTCTCTCCATCGTTTACCTTTATTATGCCAAACGGTTTAACCTTCAGAGGTGATTTTGTATAAACAATATCACCATGTTTGAGTACACGATAATTAAGAACAGATTTACCAGCAAAACTTCTTCCAAGAAGCTTTATTTGGTTTACTACCCCAAAATCATCAGAAACCGAAAGAACATCTTCCCTCCCATATTTACCTTCCAAGTTTTTCTCTGTATTCACCGAAAGGCAATCACTCAACGGCACAACCTTCCAGGCATCATCAAAGCCCTCAAACCTAACACAAGGCGTGCATCCATTAAATTCTGGAAACATTGTTTCAAGACAAGCCAATTTAACCTGTTTCAGTTTATCAAACTGTTGCTGATAGAATTCAATTTGTGTATCAAGTCGACTAAGAAATTCGCCAATCTTTTTTTGTTCTTCATAAGAAGGAACAAGAAAAGATTCTTTGAGAAACTCATCCGCCACAATATCATTCATCATTGTAGATGCCTTGGTGCATCTGGAGAGTATTTTTCCCATCAACATTTCATTATTGATGGCATACTTCCAAAACATCAAGTCATATTTCTCGCTCTTTGGCCTAAACACATCAAAAATATGTGATACAATTCCATCGCCAATAGTATTCTCAACAAATCTACCATGGGCAAACTCTTTGCTTGAATGACCTTCAAAAGCAATGTCACCTAATCTAAAAACATTATATGTTCTCAAATAGTCATCATCAGAATTATTGACATCCTGAAGGAAATACATATTGGCTACTGATATTATCTTATCCTTCCCAAATGTCAAATCATTCTTGACAACACAATGTTCATACAAATCACCAAAGCTAAATCTTTCCCAATCCCCTTCAAAACCCTTGAAACGAAGCCTTGGTTTTTTCTCCCCTTCTTGCGGAAACAGCAAACGAACACAGTCTTCCAAGGAGTTGCAAGATGCCTGGTCTTGGGTAGTCAGAACCAATTCATCTACCTGCCCATCCTCGCCTTGTAATATGATCTCTTTTTCTGCCATAATCTTTCCCCTTTTTAGTTCAAGTTACGCAATCCTTCCAAGGCATATTCATCGCCGTTGAGGTCAGCCACCAAATCAGCCATTTGCTGCTTTGCCTCGGCCATTTGCTCACCAAGCTCTTTATACGATACGGCATACTTATTTGCAAGTGCCGTCACTCGTGTTTCAACCGCTTTCAGAACATCCGTCAACGTGTCGTTTATGCCCGCCACAACGGGGTCAATCCATTTCTTGTGCAGGAATAGTTCCACTTCCTCGTCGGTCAAGTGCTCTATGGCCTCCTTGGTCTTGTCAATCAATTCGACTTTCGCCTCTTTGATTTCCTTTTTCACCTTGGTCTGCTCTTCCCAAAGCTTCACCAGCTTCACCAACTTCGCCTTCGTCTCAGGCTCTATCTCGTCGCCCTTGGCCTTGGCATCCTTCTTTATCTTCGCTTTGTCCAACTTCGGGTCGTCGTCACCGTCCAAATACTCCTGTGCCTCCTCTTCCGTGAAGCTGTCCCGCAGCTCGTCAACCTCAGCGTCTATCTCATCGTTTCGGGCTTCCTTCTCGCTTATGGCTTGCAGTTCCGCTTGGAACAAGGTTTCCTGCACCATCGCGAACGGAATGATGCGGCCTTTCAGTCCATCGGCCACCTCTATTTCCTCATCACCCTTCTTCACCAGCTTATATGCCGTCTCAACCTTTCTCGCCGCATCCATCCCTTCGGTCTGCAAGGTCTCAATGTCGTTGGCTATCGTCTGCCATTCGTTGCTTAAGGCTTGGTAGGCAGCATAGCGGTCTACCAACGGAATACCCTTGTTCCTCTCGAAAATGTCATCCGCTATTTCATAGCGTTCTTTCATTTCCCTCACTGTGGCCACATTGCTAATCAACCTACGGTGCAGTTCATCGCCAAAGCCTTCAAACGCCCGCTCAAATTGCTTGCGCAATTTTTCCGTGTCGCGGTCGTGGGCGATAACGCTGGCCACATCGTCAGTCGTAATGGCCGAATAGGGTTTGTCCTCTGCTGGCTGGAACAGTTCCACCCGCAACGAGGGCAACGCCTCCCAGTACTCCTTCAGGCGGTCAATCTCGCTGTTAGGGATGCCGCCAAACATGGTAGCGTAGATGTCATAAAGCTCTGGTGCTTCCGATGAGTCCACATAACGAGGGATGTTCAGATTGTAATTGTTCTGCCTGATGGTCTCACGGCTCACTTTGCGCGAAAAGCCTGGCTCGTCGCTGCGCAAGCGCACCGCGTCGGCTATGCGCTTGATGTCGCAATCGCGCAGCTTGTTATTCTTGCCATCCTTCACGAAGCCCTTCGAAGCATCAATGATCAGCACATCGTCATTCAGTCGGTGCTGCTTCAGCACCATGATGAGTGTAGGAATGCCCGTGCCAAAAAAGATGTTGGCAGGCAGTCCTATGATGCAATCTATCTGGTTTTTCTCAATCAGTCTCTTGCGGATTTTGCCTTCGCCGTCATCCTCTGGGTCACCTCTGAACAGTACGCCGTGAGGCAACACGATAGTCAGGATGCCGTCTGGCTTCAAGTGGTGCAGCTCATGCAGCAGGAAGGCGTAGTCTGCCTTGCTCTTTGGCGCAACACCATAATCCTTGAAGCGGGCATCCAGTTCAGCGTCCGTGGGGTCCCAGTGCTGCGAGTATGGTGGATTCGATACCACGGCATCCACATACAGCGGTCGCCCAGCATTGGGGCCAGTCTTTTCGATTGGCCAGTCCTCATCTAATGAGTCAGCGCAGCGCGTGTCGATGTTGCCTGGTCTGATGCCACGCATCACAAGGTTCATGCGCGTCAGGTTGTAGGTGTTTTCCTTCAGCTCCTGCGCGTAGTATTTCACACGGTTGCGGTCTTCGATGTGTCTGCCAACACTCTTTCCGATGGTGATGAGCAGCGAACCCGAACCGCTCGTGGGGTCGTAGATTTCAATCTGCTTTTTGTCCTTATGGTGCTCAGCCACGATTTCCGACATCAGCATGGCCACCTCATGCGGAGTGTAGAACTCTCCGGCCTTCTTTCCCGCGCTTGCGGCAAAGTTGCTGATAAGATACTCATACACATAGCCCAGCACGTCATAGTCCTGTGAGCCGTCCGTAGGAATATCCTTGATGAGCTTGATCAAGTCTTTCAAAGCCTTGGTCTGCGAAGCTGGATTTTCGCCCAGCTTGCTCAATCCGGCTTGCAGGGTGATGAAGATTTTCTCATACACATGCTTATAGTTGGGGCTAATCATGCGATCAAACGTGTTGAGCGCAACGCTCAGGTCGGCCACGTTGAACGTGCTATGAGGCAGCAGCCATGTCGAGAAAAGGTTTTTATATTCGATGAAATAGCCGATGCTGTTTTTGCAGTCCTCAATGGTCACGGCCATATCTTCGTCGTCATAGTTTTCAACCAGGTCTGGCAAATCCTCTTCCGTCCAGCCACTCTTCTTCAGATGAGCGACCTCGTTATCCGAAAGGAACTTGTAGAAGATAAGGCCAAGAATATAGTCCTTATACTCGCTGGCATCAATCTTCGACCTCATCTTATTGGCCGAAGCCCAAATCCTGTTAGCTAACTGTTGTTTGTTCATAATATAACGTTATATTTATCGTCAAAAGTAATAACTAAAGGTTCACCCTTACTGAATCTATGAGTTTTATCAAGTATCAGCCAATCCATAATCAGCTGCATGTTCAGTTTCATCTTTCACTCCACTATAAGCTTCCTCCACAATCTCAAACAGTTTTTCATAAGAAATCAACGGGATATTAGCATCACTTCCACACAAAACCAAGCCAAGTGACGTAGTTAGGAGTGGCATTTTTCCAGACACTTCCAAAGCTTCGTCAATCGAATAACTATTTAATACAGCCTTACCGATATAAATAATATCAGTGAAACCAACATACTGCCTACACAACCCCGTCCTCATTGAACCTCCACCTGTAAAAACGATTGGCCTTTTACTTACTATACGATTTGCCTCGTCTATCTTAACACCAATACTTTGTGCATGATGTTTTATCTTCATAGAAAAACGATCCATCCTACTTTCCACCGCATGAAAATGAACGTCACTTCCTTCTTTTTCAATTGCATTCACTCCGTATGGTATAGACTCATAATCAAATATCTTAACCACATCCTCTTCAGGATGGGCTACAAAAATGCTAATATCAGTTGTACCCCCTCCAATATCAACCACTGCATTGACACCAACACCAAACTTTTTTTGTTTTGCCAAAGGGTTAAGATTAGCGTAGGCCTCAGGGAAAACATAGATTTGGTTAGCTTCTTTCGCTGCTTGAGAAAACTCTTTTATCTTGGTGACATTTTTAAGTTCATCATAAGTAGCTGCAAGAAACTTTTCGCAGTCATGATTGAAAACATTCTCTATCAAGTCATAGACTGTCAGAATTATCTGAGTCGCTTTCTCTTTGTTCTTTTGCCAGTTGCTTCGTCCACTCGATGTCCCCATGCAAACTGTCAAATACTGTGTACCATATTCTTTATCTAAATCAAAGAACACATAACAAAGATACCAAATAGAGACTAACATCGGGTCTATGTCAAAACGCCAATCAAAACCATTAGAGAACACCATTTGTTTGAAGCTCCTAAAAGTAGAAGGAATTAGCCTTGGCTTCCTTTGTTGGTATTGTTTCCAACGCTCCAACCCCTTTTCATAGACTTCTCGTAGATTCCGATTGTAGGCATCCACTTCTTCTTTATCCTTGGCTATAGCTTCATCTCTTTGCTTGCATTTCTTCTCATACTCGGCTTTCGCCTTCTCTTACTTTGCCTG
>JAEEGK010011786.1_pt1 | contig 19926 bp, 17 predicted proteins | sample 8958771 | NCBI WGS metagenome assembly JAEEGK01 (sample SAMN16246547, study PRJNA631951) | gut metagenome | biome: gut microbiome; feature: rumen; material: SC-attached | host: Bos | place: Iran: Karaj | collected 2018-10
ATTGGCTTTCGAATCAGAATCACATTCTCTAAGCATTTCATCAATATAACACTTTAATTCTTTGCATTTCCCGCTTCCGATAACATAAGTTTTACCATTAACACCTTTGTCAGAAAGCAAAAGCAAAGCCCTAGCTGCATCATAAGAATATAAATAATCCCATTTCTGTTCACATTTTGTGAAATTCACTTCCTGATTCGAAAGCATTTTTTTCAGGGATGATATGATCATCGAATTCTCCCCGTCAAAAGGACCGTATATGCTGAGAATTCTGGTCCAGATGTGTTTCATGCCTTTCTGCTCGCACAATAATCTCGTCAATTGGCCTGCGCAAAGTTTGGCAATACCATATCCGTTTTCAGGGAAAGCAGGTGTATCAGAGTTTAAAAAACCATCAACTCTTCCGTATTCGGCCTGAGAGCCGGCACCAATAAATATTTTACAACCCAAATGATCAGCAAGCTTCACGGCATCCAAAGAATATGAAATATTTTTCATCTGCAGATCAGTATCATTGCGACTGTTTCCTACCGTACCATTCCATGCAAAATGATAAAAAACATCGAAATCATGAAAATCTCGAGGAATTTTATCAAAATCACAGTATTCATCCAGATTCAATTCCAGAATTTTTAAATGTTCATCTACAGGTAATGTTTTAATTCTTATAGATCCTCTATGGCAGATTGCAAGTACTTCATCTCCATTCGAAAGCAACAAACCAATTAAAGCATGCCCGATAGCTCCGGTAGGTCCGGTTATAACATATTTCATTTAGTCCACCGTTTATTTATCAAAATTAATTCTTTCTTCTTCGACAACCAAGGGTCTGTGAATAACACGTGTATTTATATTTAAAATATACTCACCTATAATGCCTATAAAGAATAACTGAAGACCGCCAAGCAAAAATACACCAACTACAACCGGTGCCATACCTGCATTAAAGCTGTACCAGTTAATGATCTTCATTACCAGATAAAAAAGTCCGATAACAAAACTCAAAGCAGAACAGACGATTCCAAAGAAAGTGGCAATTCTTAAACCGACTTTTGTATAAGAAGTAATCGAGAGCATCGCCGCGTCATATAAAGTATAAAAATTATTGTGAGTCTTTCCTGCTCTTCTTTTGGGCTGTTCATACTCTACCTGGATCATATTAAACCCTTCACCGTATTCAGCAACTATACCTCTTATAAAAGGTATAGGATCATCGAGTTCTTTCAATAGAGAAATAAAAGTTTTGTCATATAAACCAAATCCGGTAAAATGTTCAATCATTTTTACAGATGACATTTTCCTGATCATTTTGTAATAAATAGTTCTTAATACATATATTAAAGGGGATTCCTTGCTTGAAGTTTTAACTCCGCTGACAATCCTGTGTCCTTCTTCCCATTTTTTTACGAATTCCGGTATCATTTCCACAGGATCCTGAAAATCGCAGCACAAAGAAATAACACAGTCGCCCGTGCACTGACACATACCATAAAAAGGAGAATTGAACTGGCCAAAATTTGTTGTATTAAATATCGCTTTGATATTTTTATTTAAACTGCATATATACCTTAATTTATCTCTTGTTCCGTCAGAAGAAGCATTATCAATGAAAACAATTTCATAATCATATGAAGGCAAATTGTTTTCAAGCATAGAAACAACTGCTTCACTTATAGGAATAACATTATCATTTTCGTTAAAACAAGGTATCATAACGCTTATTTTTTTCATATATTTCGCCTCTGAAAATTATGTATAATTAAATATATAAAGTAGGAGTTATAAAGTTAATATTTATAATATTTTTTAATTTGTTAAGTTCATCTGTAATCAATTCGTTTCTTAATAACGCTTTAGTTGAAAAATCGTAATATAAGTTATCATCATAATACGAACTATCCGGATTGGCATTATATCCATCCATACCCGCGATAGATATTTCGGTAACTCCGCAAGCAAGAAGAAACCTTATTAACATAAGAGCCGAATTATCAATAATATCAATATATTCAGAAGAGTAACTGGAAAAATTTATAATATAATCACTTTGAGTAGCTTCTTTCATATTTGAAGTAATAATACATTGAGCATTGGATTTATTCTGTATTTTAGAAAATCTTCTCATATTACTACTAAAAATATAATTCGGAGCAAACTCACTCGCCAAAAAATTCGTTGCAAATACAATACAATTATTTCTTTTTATGTATTCCTTAACATTTTCAATATTTTCAGATAAACTTTTTCCGGGGCAAAGAATCATCAACTTCCTGTCAGATAATTGTTTTTCAAAAAACTTTATTGTCTCTCTATCATCAATGAAATTATCCATATACTTCCGATAACTCGATTCTGCAATATCCCTTGAATATTTTTCTCTGCTTTCTTTCGGAATCGCTTGTACGATCTCATTAAAAGATTTAACAGTAAGTGAATCTTTTTCAGCCAGATAGATTGCGTAATTAGGATGAACCCCTTCGCTGGCAGATAAATATAAAGGTATTGAATATCCCCAAAACTTAGTTTTATATATATCATTCAGATACTCATCCATTATTTCAAGCATAGGTTCAATCTTATAATCAGTATCGAAGTTTTCATTCATATATTCAGCAAAAAGCTCTAAATTTAAATTGCCGGCTCCTCTGCCCATACCAAAAACACATGCATCGATAATAATATCTCTTTTTAAATTCATTTCCACCAAAGCCTCAGCATTACCAAAGGCCTGCTGTAAATTATTATGAGCATGGTAAGCAAGACATATTCCATCATCCATATTACTATCTGCTAAATATACCATCTTAAGGAATTGTTTTCTTTTAATAAGGCCAAAAGTATCAACAATCGACATTGCAAATGGCTTTAATGCATTAAATTTCTTGATACTCTGAATTAATTCTAAATCTGTATACAAATCAGTACTTACAAAATTTACCGAAATAAAATAGCCTAATTCTTGAATGATTTTACAGTATTCAAAAGCCAACTCCAGTTTGTCTTTTTTAAATATAACTCTAATTCCATCTAAAGAAGAACCGTCATAGGGAGTAATCCTTTCTATAGGTATAGGATCACTCATATCAATCATTCCAACGTATAATGTATTATTGGATTTAGGATTTATAATGTTTGAGACGGATTTTAAATCTGGAAATATGGACCTGTCGGGGTTGTAATCCTTTCCTTTCAAAAAACCAACTTCAAAAATATCAACACCGGTTTGACAGATTTTTTGTGAAATGCCTTTTATAGCTTCTTTACCAAATTCCCAATTATTTACATAACCTCCATCTCTTAATGTACAATCCAGTAAATATATTTTATTCATCTTGCTCATCCCCCACCATCGCAATTTTTTATTAATCAATTAAAGGAATACACATAATCTCTTTAAGTTCATTTCTATCAAGAAACGGAGCTAAATCCTCTAACGGCGGTGATACTAGAGTACCATCTTCCAATCTTTTTGTACTGCTTTTAGGTTCCCATACTTGATCTGTATCAGTAAATATTTCTACAAATAAAGGTCCTTCGCTATTTATCACTTCTGAAACAACTTTCATCATTTCTTCATTCGATTTGGCAGATAAATATTTAAATCCAAAGGCTTTTGAGATCTTTTCATAATTCGGAAACGATAAATCATTTGATTCCGGACCAATACCAACTTTTGAATGATCACTAAAAAGATTCGTTTGCGTGATTCTTATAGAATGATACCCATTATTATTTATCAAAAATATTTTAATTGGTAATTTATTAGTAATGATTGTTTGTAATTCCTGGAGATTCATCATAATAGATCCATCTCCCTCGAGACAAATCGTTTCTTTGTAGTTGCCGCCAATACAAGTTCCAATGGCTGCAGGAAGTCCATATCCCATAGACGCAACAGCACTATTATTCGCGAATCTTGACCCTTTCTTTATTACATAAGCTTGATTACCCACAACACAACATGCTCCGTTAGAAACTGCCGTAAGGCTGTTTTCAGGAAGTTTAGATGACAAATATGAAATAAATGAATATACATTGACAGTGTCTGGTTTATTATTCCAATGTTTAGGAAGAACAACCGGATAATCATTTTTCCAAGAATTACATTTTCTTATCCACTCTTCATGACCCTCAATCTTTTCGTTTATTGCATTATTTATCATCGAAAAGAAATCCTTTGCATCCCCCCATACAGGTATGTCTACATGTATAGTAGGTTTTTTCATTTCTTCTCTATCTATATCAACCATGATAACTTCAGCTTCTCTTGCCCAAGTTTTCCAATTATAACCAACTTGTCTTATAGAAATTCTTGTTCCAACAGCAATTAACAAGTCCGAATTTTGAATGGCCCAGTTTCCCGGCCTATCACCCATGTTTCCTGCTCTACCAACATATAAATAATTATCGTTTTCAATTAAATCAATAGCATTCCAATAAGTAACAATAGGAATATTTAACTTTTCAATCGCTTTTCTAAACTCTTCGTAGCCGCCGGATAATCTGATACCATAACCAGCATGAAGGACAGGTCTTTTTGATTTTTTAATCTTATCAATAATCAAATTAATGGTATCTTGCGAAATCTTAGGATGATTTGTATTCTCATCTTCGACAGAATATCCGGAAAGATCTTCAGTTTCAATAATCATCCCTTGATAATTAACAGGGATATCTATCCAAACAGGACCGGGTCTTCCGGTAGTAGCCAAATGCCATGCTTTTTCCAGAGAATATCTAATTTCATAGGGATCTTCAATCATAACTGCATATTTAGTCATATTTTCAACAGACTTTACGATATCGTATTCCTGATCACCCATAGACCTTAAAACCGCGCCTGTAGATTTAAAAGCATATCTCGCCGTAGTGTCATATCTAACTTGTCCGCTAATAACAAACATCGGAATAGAATCAAGCCAACCACATAATACGCCGGTCAATGCATTTGTCCCACCGGGACCAGTAGTTACGCATACCGCAGCTATGTTATTATTTAGTCTCGCATAAGCCTCTGCAGCAATGGCGCAAGCCTGTTCATGATGATTATATGTAACTTTAAGCCCATCACAATGTCCTAATGCATCATTCAAATGCATAGCACCACCGCCAACAACACTAAATACATCCTTTACACCATGTTTAACGAGGAATTCAGCAACATAATCAGCTAATCTAATTTTCATATTAACTCCTATTTTATCGACTCTTTAATACAAGCAATCATATAATCAACCATCTCATCAGACATTCCGGGATAAACGCCTACCCAGAATGAATTATTCATGATAATATCGGTATTCTTTAATTCACCGACAATTCTGTATCCCTTTCCTTCTTTTCTCATCTGATCAAAGCAAGGATGTTTCGTAAGATTGCCTGCAAACAGCATTCTTGTCTGTATGCCTTTATCTTCGATGTACTTAACAACTTCTTTTCTGTCCACACCCTCTTTGCAGGTAATGAGGAAGCCAAACCATGAAGGGTCGGAATTCTCGCAGGGTTCTGGAAGTATCAGTTTATCCTCCATTCCTTTAAGGCCTTCGTACAATCTTTTATAGTTATGTTTTCTTCTTTCTACAAAGCCAGGGAATTTCTTAATCTGAGCACATCCTATGGCCGCCTGCATATCAGTAGCTTTAAGGTTATACCCAAAATGAGAATAAACGTATTTATGATCATAGCCTAAAGGCAGTTCTCCATACTGTCTGTCAAATCTGTGACCGCAAAGATTATCTCTTCCCGAAGGGCATGAACAATCTCTTCCCCAGTCTCTGTAAGATCTGATGATCTTATTAAGCAAAGAATTATTTGTATATACTGCTCCGCCTTCTCCCATCGTCATATGATGAGGAGGATAAAACGATGAAGTACCGATATCGCCCACAGTACCCGTAAAATATTTCTTACCGTCTAAAGTATAAGTACTGCCCAAAGCATCACAGTTATCTTCAATCAGCCACAGATTATGTTTCTCACAAAACTCTTTGACAGCCTTAAGATTAAAAGGATTTCCGAGAGTATGAGCAGCCATAACTACTTTGGTCTTTTCAGATAATGCTTTTTCAAGCATATCTATATCCAAATTGTATTGGGGAATTGTTACATCAATGAAAACAGGGATTACGCCATACTGAATAGCCGGCGTAACCGTAGTAGGGAATCCCGCAGCTACTGTGATCATCTCATCTCCGGGAAGCACCTGTCTTTCTTTCAATAAAGGAGAAGTTAATGCCATGAAAGCATTAAGATTTGCTGATGAACCCGAATTAACAAGGCTGCAGTATTTTACTCCGAGATAATTTGCAAAAGCCTTTTCGAATTCGTCTGTATATCTGCCTGATGTTAACCAGAATTCCAAAGCAGAATCAACAAGGTTACGCATTTCCTCGCTATCAAATACTCTGGATGCATAATTTATTCTGTCACCGGGTTCGAATTGTTTTTTTGTTTCCTTAAATTCTTTATAATATTCTCCGACAAGATCGAGTATTTCCTTTCTTGCCTGAGTTTCATTTTCCCACTTTGACACAATACACCTCCTACAAATTCATAACTTATTTATTTTATCATAAAATCGAATATAAATCACGAAAAAATGACTTTAATCCAATACTAAAATCGAATTAAAGTCATTAAAATTTTTCTTTTGATCAATCCTGCCATTTTTTCCAGGGTGCTTTGCCTGCATCCCAGATATTTTCAAGGATTTCCTTCTCTCTTGCATTATCCATACACTGCCAGAAGCCACGGTGGGTATAAGACATCAGCTGACCTTCAGATGCCAGTTTTTCAAGAGGACCTCTCTCTAAAACAGTTTCATCCCCTCCGATATAATTAAACACATCGGGTTCCAATACCATATATCCGGCATTTATCATCGCACCATCCGAAAGGCTTTTTTCTCTGAAAGCTCTAACCGAATTATTTTCGGCAACATCAAGAACACCCTTCTGCTGCTCAACAACTACAGATGTAAGTGTGGCAAGTTTACCATGTTGTTTATGAAATTCAAGCAGTTTGCTTATATCAACATCGCATACGCCGTCACCGTAGGTAAGCATAAACCTTTCATTGCCGACATAAGGTTGGATCCTTTTTACACGTCCGCCGGTCATGGTATTGTAACCTGTATCTACAACAGTAACCTTCCAGGGGTCAATGGATGTCTGATGAACAGTCATCTCATTTTTTCCAGATGTATAATCAAAAGTAATATCAGAGCATCTTAAAAAATAATCTGCAAACCATTCTTTTATCATATGCTGACGATAACCGGCGCATATTATAAATTCGTTAAAGCCATAATAACTATATTCTTTCATTATATGCCACAAAATTGGTTTCCCGCCAATTTCAATCATAGGTTTGGGCCTAAACTGGCTTTCTTCACTAATTCTGGTACCGTAACCACCGGCAAGAATAACAACCTTCATTTTTTCCACCTCTCCAATACTATTTAGCCTCTTTTTTATTCTTTTTCAACTGTTTTTCAAAAACAACAGACAAAAATGCAAATATACCACAAATTGAAACAACTATACCGATCTTAAATCCGGGTAATTCATATTTGAAAGAAACATTGTAATCGCCTTCACCCGGAAGATAAATACCCATAAATGTCCCTTCGATAAGTCTTACTATCTCTGTTTCTTTTCCATTTACAAAAGCAGACCAGCCGGGATCGTAGGGAATCGTTGTAAGTAAAAGCCTGTTATTATCGATATGAATATTACCTTCAACATAACCGTTAGAAAAATCTGTGACATTCAACTGATTTTTAGATAAGAGTTCATACTGACTCTTCAATGCGTCTTTATTTAAATAATATATGTTGATCGCATCACAAAAATAATCATTTGTTGAACCGTAAACACTGATCTGATAAACATCATCATCTTGCTTATTCATTTTAGCCGAATAAGAAGTCGATAATCGCTGGATAGGCGAATATGTAAAATTGTCTGAATCAGCATAAGCAAAATCAAGATCATACAAAGAAGGGTTTTCATTCTCAAACTGAATATAAACATCTCCACCTTTGTCTTTTGCACGAATTATCAATTCACCAGAATCATCACTTCTATGAAGTAAAAGTTCTCCGGTATCCAATTGATAAATCTCAATACCTTCCTGCAGAATCTCGACATCTTCTTCGCTTAACTGAACAAAACAATCATTTTCATTTCCGGATAAAGTATTAACAATACCGTTCATATTATCAAATACGTTACGACCACTATACTCATACAGTATCGTACCGCCATCAACTGCATATCCGACACTTAATGCATAATCATTTACATCATACCCAATATCTTCATTTACAGCATTTTCTAAAGTTGTATCAGGAGCTTTGATCCCGTATTTAACGCCCAAAAGCATTTCACTGACAGGATTGTATCCCGTCTCAAATGTAACTCTAGGAGAGGTTGCAAAACCAACATTTGACAAGAATTTTCTGACAGAATACTTCTCATTATCGCCAAAATCGCATAAACCATAATAACCGAATAATGCATCTGTTGTATAAAAATTATGATTATCATTTTTATGCATTATGGTTCGATGAAAACCCGGATCGGTAGAATTAATCTCACTGACAGTAGCCGACATAAAATTGTACCATTCGTAATACGGTTTTGCTTCGATCTTAAACTGAATCTGTCTTGTTGAACCAAATACGATCTCAAAAAACATTATCAAAGTTGAAAGGCCATATAAAACACGTTTCAATTTGATATTGTCTCGAGTTATGAAAAAGATAATAAAGCTCCATGCTACAAGCAAAACAAAATTGATTGTAAAGCCAAAATTGGTATTCATTATAAATGTTTCACCGTCTATCTCCCATAAGGAAATTGTATGCAAAATAAACAGGTAAAACATACTTAACCCGGAAACTATAAAAATCAAAGACTTACTGTTAAATCCGGCTGATACAGCCACTTCTTTGGAAGCCATTGAACATATAACAAAACAAACCAAAAAAGAAAATCTGTACCAGAAATCATCCGGCTGGTCAAAAGCATGCCAGATACTGTTAAGTCTGAATGAATTCATACTTAAGAATAAAATGATAAGCATGATTCCGGAAAATATCTTGTCTTTTTTATTTATCTTCTTATCAAATATGAAATATACGGAAAGAACCAGCACAGGAAGTCCGCAATAAATATTTGAATATTTACCCCCGATCCCATAACACATTCCCCAAAACAAACTGTTAAATATTTGAAGCAAAGATGTATTGAAATTCACTATTTCCGTAGAATCAGGAACTCTGTTCGAAGCTAAGAAAAATAAAGTAGGAATCCACACAAATGACGAAAGCATAATAGCTATCAAAACTGACAATATCCAGTTGAAAACGATTGTAGCATATTCTTTAATCGGTTTTACATCATTTCTCTTTCTCTTAAATATAAGAATAAAATATAAAACAACAAATATAAAACTAAATATACCTACTACGTATCCCATATAAAACTGTGATATAAACAAATAAGTATACATCACAATCAGTAAGACCCTTCTGTTCTTTTCAATACAGTTAATTAATCCAACAACCAACAAAGGTAAAATGATAAGCGCATCAAGCCAGCTGGTCTGGATAGTTCCGTATAGCACAACAAAAGCATTTAAAGAATAAAAAACAGAAATAAAAATGGAAAAAAATTTTTCATTACTTAAAATCTTAATGGAAAAATATTCAAAAGCGGCAGCAATGGAACCGACTTTCAAAATAATTATAATCAAAGTTATAATATCGAGATTGGTATTATAAAAAATAAAATAAAGAATATTATAAGGACTAAATATATTTGCAGCCAACGCTAATGAATTATTCAACCCTAACCCAATCGTAAAATCAAACAAAACCGATTTTCCAGAACGTAATGATCCAATAGTATTAACAATAAATGAATAAATATCAGTAAAATCACTTCTCATAACTAAGAAATCATTACCATTCATTTTGTTAAAAAGAAATACCAGTAGAGTCAGTGCGCTCGATAACAGAAAAGAATATAAAACATATATATTTTTATTTTTTATAATTTTTTTTATTTTATCTTTCATATTGTCCCTATTAAATGTAATACGAATTTATTGTTTAATTGCAAAAATAAAGGAGCACTCTTGGTGCTCCTTTATAAAATTTAAATTTCAATCAACTTATCTTAGAATGAGTTACCAGAGAAGATTGATGTATTAGCTGAGCAGTAAACGTAAAGCTGGTTGCCGCTCTTCTTGTAGTTAACATCACCAGTCTTAGCTGATTTTGACTTAAGCTGTGACTTAACGTTTGCAAGAGAAACACCTAAGATCTCTTCTGCTTCTGTTTTAACAGAACCTGTGATACCACTGACAGCACCTGAACCATCAGGAAGATCTCCACCGTTCTTAACTACGTCGGGATCAAGAGTAGCTGTGTTAAGAGCTGTTCTTACTGAATCGCAAAGCTGAACGTCTGAAGAAACGTTTGTCTTTTCGATGTACTTAATAAGCTGAGGAGCCATAACACCTACTAAGATAGCCATGATAGCGATAACGATGATAAGTTCTACTAAAGAGAAACCTTTGTTGTTTTTCATAATTTTTAATCTCCTTTTAACAATTATTGTGACGTTTGTTTTTTCTGTGAATTAAATATATCAAATTCAAAATATTTTGTAAACAAAAATTTATATTTTTTTTATATTTTTCGTTATATTTGTGCATTTTAACAGGCATTATTTTTTTAGATTGTCTATTTTGCATATTTTTTTCTCAAAAATATAAATAAACTATGAATAAAATGTAATGAACTAAAAAATTTATGTTATCTATTTTTGATGAAATTTAAAGACATTTTTATATTCAAATATTATTCAAAAAAATACCTTTTTATGCAGAAAAATATTATTTGTTTCTTTTATTTCCTTCCAAAAATCCAGCTTAGATTTTCAATTATAAGCATATGAATATTATATCTTATAGTAAATAAATTAAAAAGGAGAATTCGAAAGATCGAATTCTCCTTAATCTTATTAATAAATGCTTCCTTATTGGCCAAGTGCTTCGTAAAGTGTAAACATAGGGCTCAAAATCGCAAGGATCAGAAAACCAACTACGAATGCCATTACGATAATGATCAACGGCTCCATCAAAGCCATCATTGATTCAGTAGCGTTCTGAACGTCTTCCTCATAATAAGTAGCAACGTTTTCAAGCATCGCTTCGATATTACCTGTTTCCTCACCGATGGATGTCATATGGCAAACCATAGGAGGGAACAATCCACTGGTCTTCAGAGGTCTTGATAATACAACGCCTCGGGCAACCTGCTCTTTTGCGTCTTTCATTGCATTTCGGTAATTATTGTTATCCATTGATTTAGCCGTGATATCCAAAGCATCGATCATAGGAACACCGGCACCGAGAAGTGTACAAAGTGTACGACCAAGCTTTGCACAGGCTTTCTTCTGCTGAATGGGTCCTAAAACAGGAATTCTAAGTGCGAGTCTGTCAAGAATGTCTTTTCCGCCTGCAGAAGCCCTAAATGCTCTGAATCCTAAAATAAGACATACAATACCGATAAGAATGAGCCACCAGAATTTTACAAAGAAATCGGAAACGTGTACGATTGCCATTGTGATCGCGGGCATTTCTGTATCGAGACCTTCGAACATGCCCATGAACGAAGGAATAACGAATGTCATCATCGCAAAGATAACACCGATAAGTACTACGATCAAAACGATAGGGTAAATAACCGCTTTCTTAACTGCAGATTCAAGCTGAGCATCTTTCTCGAACTGGATAGCCATACGGGAGAAAGACTTATCAAGTGAACCTGAAGCTTCACCGGCTTCTACCATGTTACAAAGCATACTGGGGAATACACCGCCTCTTCTTCTCATGGCAACTGCAAGAGGATCACCCTTTGAAATATCTGCATGTACCTGCTGGATCGCAAATTTAAGTGCTTTGTTTTCTGTCTGCTCACCGAGCATCTGGAAAGCTTCTACGATAGTAACACCGGCCTGAATGATAGATACAAACTGGTGACAGAATACGGAGAAGTCTCTGGACTTAACTTTCTTACCGAAAGAGAAATTGATCTTTCTGGCAAGACCGCCAGCTTCTTCAATATTAAGCACGGTATTTTTTTCCTGCTTAAGATTGGCAACAGCCATCTCCTTTGTCTTTGCTTCAATGTGACCTTTTTTCTTTTTACCGTCAGGACCGACGGCAGTATAAACAAATTCAGCCATTTTTTCCCACCTTTACTTTTATTTATTTTAGTAATTATTTGGTTTCTTCGTCCATATCGTATGCAACACGTACCATCTCTTCTATAGAAGTAATTCCTTCTCTTACATTTCTGGCACCTGCCATACGAAGAGTATTCATGCCTTCTCTTACAGCTACTTCCTGGATTTCATCAGCAGTAACTTTCTGATGAAGTATTCTACGAATACCCGAAGTGATAGGCATGATCTCGTAAATAGCCTTTCGACCTTTATAACCCTTATTACATTCGTCACATCCACCGGGATTGGGTTCATATATGATAATGCTCTCATTCTGAGGAACACCGATCATTTCTTTTTCTCTGTCAGTAGCCTCATGAGGGATCTTGCACTTTGTGCAAAGTCTTCTTACAAGACGCTGAGCGATAATACCAACGACAGCATCACCGATAAGGTAAGATTCAACACCCATATCGATAAGACGGGTGATGGATGCTGATGTCGAGTTGGTATGCAGTGTAGAGATAACCAAGTGACCCGTGATAGATGCCTTAACGGCGATACCTGCTGTTTCACCGTCTCGAATCTCACCGATCATGATGATATCAGGGTCCTGACGAAGGATGGAACGAAGGGCCGATGCGAATGTAAGTTCAGCTTTTACATTAACCTGTACCTGGTTAACGCCGGGTACGTTTGCTTCGACAGGGTCTTCAACTGTGATAATATTAACAGTTTCTTTATTAAGTTCATGAAGTACCGTGTAACAGGTTGTTGATTTACCGGAACCTGTAGGTCCTGTTACAAGGATGATTCCGTGAGGGTTATGCGTGATAGCATCCAACTTCATTTCATCATCGGGATAAAGACCTAAGTGCTTTTTCTCTCTGGTAAGACCTCTCTTCTTCGTCATACGCATTACGGTTTTCTCACCGTAAACGGTAGGAAGGATTGATACACGGACGTCGTATTCTTCACCGTCTACGATTCTGGTAAGACGACCGTCCTGAGGTTTACGCTTTTCGGAAATATCAAGTCCGGAAACGATCTTAATACGGGCAACCATAGCCGCAAGTACGTTTCTGGGATATGTAAACACTTCCTGAAGAACACCGTCGATTCTGAAACGAACTCGTACCCGGTCTTCCATCGGTTCGATATGAATATCGGAAGATTCCATACGGACAGATTCATCAAGAACTGTATTTACGATCTTTACGATAGGAGCATCATTTAATGACTCATCATCTTCAACATCATCAAAGTCACCAAACTCTCCCGCATGTTCAGCCTGGAACTGCTCCGCAGCTTCCATAGCCTGCCTCTTACCGTAAACTTTATCAATGACTGCATTGATTGCAACGGCTGAAGCATATACCGGCGTAACTTCCATACCGGTAACGATCTGAACATCGTCGATGGCGCCTAAGTTCATAGGATCGCTCATCGCAACTTTCAATTTGTTGTAATCATTCTCATCGTATCCGAGAGGAACGAGGACGTCTTTTCTTAAGATATCTTCGCCAATCGAATCCATAAGTTCCTGGTCAGGTTTGAAACCTCTTAAGTCTACGGAATCAATACCCAGCTGTGCGCAAATAACGCCGGAAAACTGTTCTTCTGTAACCAACCCCATGTTAATGAGGACTTCACCAAGTTTTCCCTTTTGCTCTCTCTGTTCTTCGAGAGCCTGACTTAACTGATCTTCGGTGATGTACCCTTTCTGTACCAACAAGTCACCGACACGTATTCTGTTACCAAAAATCGCCATAATTAAAATACCCCTGTTCGATTTTGCATAAGTACACAATCGCGCACTCATACACTTGATATTATCTCATAATATCGTCCATAAATAAATACTATTTATGTAATTTTATAAATTCTTTATTATCTTACAGACTATTGAGCATATCCTCGAGTTTTTCAAACTCTTCATCTCCGCCCATATTGTATTTATCTGCGAATTTTTTCATTTTATTAGCATAATCTTTTATATTCTGAAGGCATGAATCGGCTTGTCTGTCACCAAGATCCATTTTTTTTTGATCGTTTTCATTAATTCCTTCATAATACATCTTGTAACCGTTTTTTAAATCTTTTAAAGCCTGAACATAACTGTCATCCATTTCTTTTATTTCAGGATCAGTAATGGTAGCATTCCGTTTTTCTGCAGATTTTACAAGTTCATCGAGATATACGATCTCGGTATTGATTACAGAAAGAAGTGATTTGTAATCCTTACAATTATTAATTTCACCGGCAGTGATCGTAAACGATTCCATCGTAACTACATCCGAATTAAAAGAAGATACATACTCTCTAAAAGCCTGTCTCTTTCCGAATGAAGTAGTACAACCTGCAAGCGATACCAAGATCAATACAGCAGATAAAGCCATGCTTACCTTATAAATAACCTGTTTCATTAATTATTCTCCAATAAAATATGATTAGCACAACAATACGCAGTCTTTCATAGCCGCATACATAATAATTTTACCTAAAATACAAAAAATAAGCAAGTTTGCGGTGTCCTGCTTTGCCGTATCTAATAAAACACCGCTTCAGCCTCGTACTTATTGATTATCTCAGAAGAATCTTCCTCGCCCAATATCAGGCATATCGTCGACAATGCATCTCCTTCCAAGGAAGAATCAGAGATAATGGTCACGCTCTGAATACCGTTATCGACAGGATATCCTGTCTCTGTATTCAATATATGATGGTATTTCACACCGTCATATTCGACAAATCTTTCGTATGTACCGCTGGTAACGGCCGATTTATCGGAAATCTTCATGCTTTGTATGATATCTCCGGAATTATTGGGATCTTTAATACCGATATTGTATTCGTTACCGTCGGGTTTATTTCCTATTACAACTATATTGCCGCCAAGTGAAATGATGCCGCTTTCAACGCCTCGGGAAACAAGATACTCTTTTAACTTATCTGCTATATATCCTTTTGCGATAAATCCAAGATCTATCTGCGCTCCGTTTAATAATCTGACTTTATTATCTTCTTCAAGGATCACCTTTTTATAATCAACCTTAACCAGCGATTTTTTTATCTCTTCGTCTGAAGGTTTACATAATACGGGTTCTATCTTATTGTTAAATCCCCAGACATCAACTAGAGGCGCCACTGTAATATCTACCGCTCCGTCCGTTTCCTCGCAAAACTCCAAAGCTCTTTGCAAAAGGTAATATGTTTCTCCGTCTACGGTAACACTCTCACCGTTCGCATTATTTACATTAAAAATATCGCTCCCCTCTAATGTTCTGCTGAAAAGTTTCTCATATCTTTCGCACATCTTCAAACAGTCATCGAGATAAGCTGCATCCTTACTGTTATATACAGTCAGATTAATATATGTATCAAAATAATACCCGTCCCTGTTTAACGGCTTTCCGTTTTTACCAAATAAAAAAGCCATGACAATTATAACTGCCATAGATAAAGAGACTATTAAGATACTTAAAACTTTCTTATTCATAATAAGGTGCAATAAGGGTACCGGCAGAAACCGATACCCTTTTATAAGTAATTATATTCTTACAATTAATGAGCGTGGATAGAACCTTTTTTACATTTCTCAACACAGGTTCCGCATCCTACACATTTTGAATAATCGATCTTCGCATGGAAGTCTGTAACTTCAACAGCACCTGCGGGACAGTTCTTTTTGCAGAGTCCGCAGCCGATACATCCGTTATCGCATTCTTTCATGGTAACGGGTCCTTTTTCCGTAGATGAACATGCTACAGCGTAAGGAGCAGCATAAGGGATAAGCTCGATCAGATGCTGAGGACATACAGCGATGCACTTGCCGCAGGCTTTACATTTTTCCTTATCTACTTTTGCTACGCCGTTCTCAACATGGATCGCATCAAAAGGACATGCCTTTACGCAGCTTCCGAATCCCTGGCATCCGTGATTGCAGGCTTTGGGTCCCTTGTTGGGAACAAACATAAGCATCTGGCAGTCTTCCTGTCCGAGGTACTCATAGTTTGACTTAACTGCATCGCAGTTACCGTTACATTTCACAAATGCAACCATTCTTTCGGATTCAACAGCATCAACTCCCATTATTTCAGCAACTTTTTTGCCTACGGCTTCTCCGCCGACAGGACATCCGTTTACGGGAGCTTCGCCTTTTACGATCGCAGCAGCAAGACCCGAACATCCGGGATATCCGCATCCGCCGCAATTGTTTCCGGGAAGGACTTCTACGATCTTCTCTTCTCTTTCATCAACGTTCACTTTGAAGATAACGGAAGCAATTCCCAAAAATATACCTATAAACAAACCTACCGCCGCCACAATACCGACAGCAAGTAATATTCCGGTTATACTCATATAAATCTCCATTCCGTCGAAACCATTCGACTCATCTTACCTCAAATTCTTCCGGCTTCTTAGATAAGTCCCGAGAAACCGCAGAAAGCAATAGCCATAAGTCCGGCGGTAACCAAAACTATGGGCATACCTTTCATATACTTAGGTACGTTGTTATATTCCATCTTCTCACGAAGTCCGGCAAGGATAATGATCGAGATCGCAAATCCCGCACTTGTCGCAAAGCCGTTTACGACTCCGGTAAAGATATCATACTCAAGGTTAACATTGTTGATCGCAACACCAAGTACCGCACAGTTTGTTGTAATAAGGGGAAGATATACACCGAGTGCCTGATAGAGCGACTTGATATATTTCTTTAAGAAGAACTCAACAAACTGAACAAGTGCAGCAATGATCAAAATGAAGACGATAGTCTTTAAGTATTCGATATTTAAAGGTCTTAATATGAATTTGTAAATAAGTCCGGCTACAAGTGATGATAATGTGATAACGAAGATAAGCGCTCCGCCCATACCTGCGGCTGTCTTAACTTTCTTTGAAACACCGAGGAAAGGACAAAGTCCTAAAAACTGGCTTAACACTACGTTGCTTATCAAAGAAGAGCCGATCGCAATAACGATAATGTTTCCAATGTAACTTCCGTTCATTTACTCGCCCTCCTTTTCGTTTGTTTTTTCATCCGAAGCTTCTTCCTTTACGGGAGCCTCTTCTTTTACTTCAGCCTTATCTTCTTTCTTAGAATCCTTTTCTTCTTTCTTTGCAGGCTTTACTTCAGCCTTTTCAGCAGTTTCTTCCTTAACGGTATTGTCAACGATCCTGTGAGCACAGCCCGAATCGCCGCAGTTCATACAGTCATGTGAGCAGCCTGAACCGATCTTGGAAGTATCTTTTCCTGCTTTTGCACCCTTATCCTTGATCACGTTCTGGATCATTGTAAGTGTAGCAAGTACAAAGAATGCTCCGGGAGCCATAACGAGGATTCCGATAGGTGATATCGAAGAAAACTCGATGGTGAAGATATCGCTTAACACTTTAAGGAATCCCTTTGAGGAAGGATTGATAACTTTGTTTACCAGACCAACCAAAATTACAGGGATGGGATTTCCGAATACGCCGTCGATTGAAAATCCGAATACGGTACCTGCACCGAGAAATTCTCTGACAAGACCGATCAATGTAAGTGCCATTGTAAATCCGAGTCCCATACCGATTCCGTCGAAAAGTGAAGGAAGAACGGGATTCTTGGAAGCATAGCTTTCCGCACGGCCTAAGATGATACAGTTAACAACTATCAGGGAAATGTAGATTCCGAGAGCTGAATAAAGGCCGGGAACGAAAGCATGCATTAAAAGTTCAACTATAGTAACGAATGTTGCAATGATAACGATATATGCTGGAATACGAACCTTATCGGGAATGATCTTTCTCAAAGCCGAAATGATCATATTACTTAACGCAAGTACCACCATTGTCGAAAGTCCCATACCGAGACCGTTGATCGCCGATGTGGTTACGGCAAGTGTCGGACACATACCGAGCATAAGTACGAAAGTAGGGTTTTCTTTAATGAGTCCGTTATAGAGACGTTCCAAACATCTTTTCATTAGTTATCCCCTCCTTCGCTTAAGATTGTGTAATATCTGACGCCAGTATTGACACCGTTTGTTACGGCATTCGAAGTGATCGTTGCAGATGTGATGGCATCGATCTCATCCGAAGAAGCAGCGCCGGTCTTTACGACCTTGAACTGTTCAAGTTTTCTGTTTCTGAACTGGGGAACGAGTACGTTCTCTGCGTTCATACCAAGTCCGGGAGTTTCGGAGATCGAAAGGATCGATATTCCTTTAAGCATATTGTCGGTTGTGATACCCATATAGAAGCTTATGTTTCCGCCGTAACCCGATGTGGACGTTACACCGATAACATATCCGTAAAGAGAGCCGTCAGCTTTCTTTGCTTCATAAGCGCTGTCGATATAGGCAACATCATAACCTTCAGCTTTTAACTTATCGCCGATGGAAGCGTCAACATCGATGGGATTGAAAGTAAGGGTTTCCACGCTTTCAAGCACACCTGCTGCGTTAACTTCCTTAAATACTTCATTGCAGGCATCAGCCTGAGCCTGAGCTTCCTGTGTTGCGATGGGTTCTTTTGTCAGTTCATATACAAAACCTAAGCCCAGTCCGGCAACAAGGGTAATACCGAAAATAACTGCGGTATCTTTTATGATCTTGATTATTTCTTCATTTGAAATTTTCATAGTGAATTCTCTCCTCCTTTACCGAAAGCTTTAGGAAGAGTAATCTTCTCAATGAGCGGAACAAGAAGGTTTCCTAATATAATAGCAAACGAAACTCCTTCCGCACCGGGTCCGAATATACGGAATACACCGGTTAAGATACCAAGAAGCACGCCGAATACATACTGGCCTTTCTTGGTAATGGGTCTTGTTACATAATCGGTAGCCATAAAGAAAGCACCGAGCATAAGACCGCCGCCTGCGAGTTGTGCGCAGATGTAATTTAAGTCAAATCCTCTCTTCGAGAAAATGATTATAAAGATAACAAAAGATAAAATATAAGTTCCGGGGATCTTAAGATCGATAATTCCGAGCGCGATAAGGAAGCATGCGCCGAGTACGATGGCGATCATACTTGTCTCACCGATAGTTCCGGCCGTATGACCGATGACCATATCGAAAATATTTACTTCGCCGCCGGCTTTAACGATAGCCAGAGGTGTGGGTCCCGTATATGCGTCGCATTCGAAGTTAGTCATGTACTTTGCAAAAGAAATGACTAGGAAACATCTTGCTCCGAGTGCGGGGTTCATAAAGTTCTGACCGAGTCCGCCGAAAAGCATCTTAACGACTACGATGGCAAAGCAGGCACCGAGTGCAGTCATCCATAAAGGAAATCTTGCAGGTAAGTTAAGTGCGAGCAAAAGGCCGGTAACGATCGCGGAGCAGTCTCCTATCGTAACGGGTTTCTTCAATATCTTACACATTACGAATTCGGCTAAAACCGCAAAACCTACGGATACAAGGATAACCAATGCGGCATGATAGCCAAAGTTGATGATACCAAAGATCGTTGTAGGCATTAAAGCTATGATAACAGCCAGCATTATCCCTCTTGTCGACATGCCGTCTCTGACGTGAGGGTTCGAGGATACTTTTAATTTCTTATCCATTATTACTTACCCCCTTTCTTTCTGTCAGCGAGAATCATTCTTCTCATAGATTTTATGTACTGGGTAAGGTAACGCTTTGCGGGGCAGATATATGAACAGCATCCGCATTCGCAACATTCCATACCATTAT
>JAEEGK010011787.1_pt1 | contig 19924 bp, 18 predicted proteins | sample 8958771 | NCBI WGS metagenome assembly JAEEGK01 (sample SAMN16246547, study PRJNA631951) | gut metagenome | biome: gut microbiome; feature: rumen; material: SC-attached | host: Bos | place: Iran: Karaj | collected 2018-10
AGCCCACCCCCGACCCCTCCCCAAGGGAGGGGAGGTGGGTTACCTCAGGCGCAGCAGCTCCCCTCCCTTGTAGGCAATCGCGAGGAGGGAGCGATTGGGGAGCAAAGCGACGGTGGGGCGAAGCCGGGAAGGGGTGGGGTCAGTATCTTTTCTTCGCGGAGAATGATTTGCTGATAACAAGCTCGCAGACAGGATATTACAGACCACACCCCTGCCCCTCCCCTTCTTGCGTCCCTCCGGTAGCAAGCGAGCAGAGCTCGAGCGGAAGGGAGGGGAGCGTCTGGCGCATGAAAAACAACCCTAAAGGGAATGAAGAGTTAAGAATTAAGAATTTAGATGTGTCGCCCTTCGGGCGAGTATGAAGTAGGAGTTTAGAGTTTTCCCAGAGCAAATCAGAAAGAGAATTCTTACATCTTAAATCCTACTCGCCGAAGGCGATACTTCTAAAATCTAAAGTCTAAATTCTAAATTCAAAAATGAAAGGAGGAACTGAACAATGAAAATACCTGAACGACTGAAGAACCGCCTGATGGAGGCGCTGATCGCAGCCATCACTGCATTCATCGCGGCCATCACCACCACCTCGTGTCTAGGTCACGGCCCACTATTCTAACCAAACTCCCCTCCCCTCGGGAGGGGATGGGGGTGGGTTATGCCTATATCGTCTTCTTGCGCCCAAAAGTGTATAAAAAGGAGGCACTTTTGCACCAATATCTGCAATATTAACAGCAATTCTTTTGCTATCTGAAAAAAAGAGTATTTTTGCATGCTAAAAAAATAAGAAGAAACAATTTCCGTATGGAGTTGCAGCAAGGATGGCGACACCGTCTATGTACGGGATCTTGATGACGTGCCCGACTCGTCGCCGCTTGTCATCGTCGTCTATGACCCGAACGCGATGGGCGACCACTCCTACAACGACCTTGTCTATCAGGGCGTGGAGACGGCTGCCCGCCAATATGGCTTGCGCACGTTGCAAGGAGCTCCTGCCTCGACTACCGAGGGCTTGATGTATCTAGAGTCGCTTCTCCTTCAGATGAGCACTCCGCCCGATACCATCCGCCGTCTTTTAATCGTCTTGACGTCAGCTTATTTACCGTATTTCTCGATGAGGGCGTCGGCCTGCTCATCGCCTAGCTCGCGGGCTCGCTGGAGGCTCTTTACGCCCTCCTGCTTCTGGCCCTTCAGACAACGGGCGAGACCCAGGAAGAGATGGCCGTCGCTGTACTCGGGCCACTGACGTACGCATTCCTGGGCGGTCTGCTCAGCCTGGTCGTAGAGCCCCACACGCACCTCCAGCGACGCTTTCTCGGCATAGTAGACCTCCTGCTGTGGATTCATCTCGATGGCCTTCGCGATGTCGTTGAGAGCCTGCTGGAAGAGGCGTCCTCCCTGCTCTGCCTGGAAACGGAGGTAGTAGAAGCCGTCGTTGACCAGCGTGGCCATGAGCTGCTCGTAGTCGTTGAGGTCGCTGGTGGCATCGCGGAAGAGCTTGGCATCGAGGCGTGCCTGTGCGCGTGCGAGTATATAAGGTGCAGCCTCCTTGAGATAGGGTCGGGAGAACTGGGCTACGGTGGAGTCGAGCAGAGCCAGATAGGCGGTGGTGTCCTGCTGCATGAGCTTGCAGCGTGATGCCTCGAAGAAGAGGTCGGGCGAGCGCAGTGAGCTCTGGCAGATGGCGTCGTAGATGCTGCTGGCCTCGGCGTACTTCTGCTGTGCGTAGAGCACGTAGGCCTGCTGCTGCTGATAGACGGGCAGGGGATTGTCGGCATAGGCGGCCTTCGCCTCGTCGAGGGCTCGGTCGAGGGTCCACGGCTCGTAGGGCGGCTCGGGCTGGTAGAGTGCCTTCATGTAGATCATGTTGGCATAGCTGTAGTGCACCTCATCCTTCTTCTGCCCCACCTTGAGGGCCTGGGCGATGTCGGCATCGGCATCAGCATAGCGTTTGGCATTGGCGGCAAACTTCGCGCGGGTGATGTATCCCTCCTGCTCGTCGGGGAATTTGAGGATGAAGTCGTCGAGCAGCCCGGCATAGGCCAGCGAGTCGTAGGTCTGAGCGGCTACGAAGAGGGTGAGCACGGCCTGACTGACATCGTCGGGCAGTGCCTTCTTGATGTTGATGGCACGCAGGGCGGCATCGTTGATGCTCAGTCCCTGTATCTTCAGGCTGTCAGCAAAGAGGGCGCTGACGGCGTAGCACACGGTATCGGCGGAGCTGGCGGGCTTCTGCATGAGTCCCACGAGCTGTCCTTCGTCGTTGAGCAGCGGCAGTCCAACACCGTCGTCGGGCATCTGCATGCGGAGGGTGTAGTAGGCATAGTCGCCGCTGAAGGCCTCAGCCTTGCTCACACGGCCCTCGATAGCTTTCTTGGCCTCAAGGTAGGGCAACAGCCAGACGGCGCTGCCTTCGCCTGCCTTGCCGGCAGCGATGGCGAGAGGCTGTGTCTTCTTCGCGTCGACGAGGAACTTAGCCACGTCGTATGTCTCGCTGGCACCCAGGATGAGCGCCACAGGCATCTCCTTGCCGGCAGCGTCGATGACGACGGCGCGACTGGCTCCGCGGAAGGGCTCGTAGTTGCTGACGGCCTCGCCCTGCTCGCCGACGAACACGCCGTTGCCGCTGGCAAGGAGGGTGCCTGAGGCGTCGAAGGTCTTCAGGGTGAACACCGACTTGGCGGCTTTCTTCACCCACGACTGCGCGCTCACACCGCAGAGTGAGTACTGGCAGATGACAAATGACAATAGTATGAGACAGCGTTTCATTGTATTCATTTCTTTATTCTTAAATTCATGTTTTCATTAGTGCGAAAGCAGCTCCCTGGCATTCCTGATAGCGGCATCGGTCACGTTGCTGCCGCTGAGCATCTGGGCGATCTCGCTGATGCGCTCGTCATCGCTGAGGAGCTGCATGTGGCTGATGGTGCCCTGTGGTGTCTCTTCCTTGAAGACCTTGTAGTGGGTGGTGCCCAGTGCGGCAATCTGCGGCAGATGGGTGATGCTGATCACCTGACGGCCTCCACTTCCCATCTCGGCCATCATCTCGGCCATGCTGCCTGCAATCTTACCGCTGACACCGGTGTCGATCTCATCGAAGATGATGGTGGGCAGCTTGACGGCGCCGCTGATCATGGCCTTCAGGGCGAGCATCACGCGGGCAATCTCACCACCCGACGCTACCTGCGACACGGGCTGCAGCGCCGACGATGTGTTGGCGGTGAAGAGGAAGGCCACACGGTCGTAGCCCGATGCTGAGGGACGATCGTCGTCGACCTGAATGTCGACCTTGAAACGGGCGTGGGGCATACCCAGCTGCGGCAGCCGCTGCTCCATCTGCCGCTCGACCACGGCGGCACTCTTGCGGCGTGTCTCGGTGAGGACTGCTCCTGCCTGCCGGCAGGCGGCACGCAGCTGTGCCAGCTCGCGCTCTTTCTCGGCCAGTGCCTCGTCGCCGTCGTCGATGGTCTGCAGGCGCTGAGCCAGGTCGTCGCGGATGGCAATGAGCTGGCCTACGGTCTCGACGCGGTATTTCTTCTCCAGGTCGTAGAGGCGGTCAAGGCGTGTATTGACGGCATCGAGCTCGGAAGGGTCGAAGTCGATGTCCTCCATCTTGCTGCTCACCTCCTGTGCAGCATCCTTCAGCTCGATGTAGCACGAGGCAAGGCGCTCGGACAGCTCGGAGGCTCCCGTGAGCATCCGTGCTATGCCCTGCAGGGCCTGGGTGGCAGTGTGCAGCTGGGAGACGATGCCCGTCTCGTCGGCCGACAGCGCATGGTCGGCTTCATAGAGTGCCTGCTTGATATCCTCGGCGTGGGTCATGGTGTCGCTGCGTGTCTCAAGCTCCTCCTGCTCGCCGTCGACAAGGCGTGCTGCTGCCAGCTCGTCGTGCTGGAAGCGCAGGAAATCCTGATTGCGGCGGCTCTCCTCGAGCTCCTCCCGCATCGTCGCCAGCTGGCGCTCGGCCTGGCGATAGCTTTCGAAAGCCTGCGCGTAGGCAGCACGCTGGGAGGCATTGTCGGCAATGACATCGAGCACGCCCAGCTGGAAGTCGTGCTTGCTGAGCAGCAGGTTCTGATGCTGCGAATGGACGTCGATCAGTCGGTCGCCCAGCTCCTTGAGCACAGCCAGCGACACGGGCACATCATTGACGAAGGCGCGGCTCTTGCCGCTGCTGGTCAGCTCGCGGCGTATGATGGTGTCGTCGCCGTCAGCCTCGAGGTCGTTCTCCTCGAAGAAACGGTCGATGCCCTCATAGTGGGAAAGGTCGAAATGGGCTTCGACGATGCAGCGGTCGGTGCCCTGCTTGATGGCCTTCATGTCGGCCCGCTGCCCCAGCAGCAGGGCGATGGCTCCCAGGATGATGCTCTTGCCCGCTCCCGTCTCACCCGTGATCACCGAGAAGCCCGGCCGAAACTCCATGTCGAGCTCGTCGATGAGGGTGAAGTTGCGAATGTATAGTTGTCGTAACATATAAAAATACTCTCTCCGTTCAGTATGATTACCTGATAACCTTCACCTGGCCGTCGATAGCGAGCTTGATGATGCTCGAGGGCTGGTGGGGCTTGTGCTCCTGGCGACGCGAGAAGCACACATAGTCGACCTGCTCCAGCAGTCGGGGGTCGATGTCGCGGTAGTTCTGCGCAGCAGGCTCGCCGCTGATGTTGGCCGACGTCGAGACGATGGCCTTCTGGAAGCGGTAGCACAACTCGTGGCTGAAGGGCTCCTGGGTGATGCGGATGCCGATGGAGCCGTCCTCCCCGATGAGATTGGGCGCTAGGTTCACCGCTCCGTCGAGGATGAGCGTCGTGGGCTTGACGATGCAGTCGATGAGCTGCCACGCCACCTCGGGCACCTGGCGCACATAGCGCTGCAGGCGGGCGTCGCTGTCGACAAGGCAGATGAGCGCCTTGCGCTCGTCGCGCTGCTTGATTTGATATACACGTGCTACGGCCTCCTCATTGGTGGCATCGCAGCCTATGCCCCAGACGGTGTCAGTGGGATAGAGTATCACCCCACCCTTCCTGAGCACCTCCACGGCTTGCCTGATGTCTTGCTCCTGTGTCATAATTGGTTGCAAAGGTACAAAAAAATGGGGAACTTATCATAGGAATTAAGAATTATTTATTACCTTTGCACCAAATTATCATCACGACTATGTTTTATAGCACCGATGAAGACTGAACTCATATTAGTAGGGCGAACTGCCGACAAACACTTTCAGGCCGGCATCGACGACTATGCCCAGCGCATAGGCCACTACATGCCCTTCAGCATCAGCGTCATCCCCGAGCTGCGCAGCACAAAGAGCCTCAGCCAGGAACAGCAGAAGCAGCAGGAGGGCGACCTCATACTGCATCAGATTCAGCCACAGGACACCGTCGTGCTGCTCGATGAGCACGGAAAGGAGATGCGGTCAGTAGAGCTGGCGCGATGGCTGGAGCGAAAGCAGCAGACGGCACGACGGCTGGTGTTTGTCATCGGAGGGCCTTACGGATTCTCGGAGGCAGTCTATCAGCGCGCCAACGAGCAGTTGTCGCTGTCGCGCCTGACATTCAGCCACCAGATGGTGCGGCTGGTCTTCACCGAGCAGCTCTACCGGGCCTGCACCATCATCCGCGGCGAGCCCTACCATCATGAATAGAAGTGTGACAGCCTAAAGGCTAATGGTTGACGTGTACCACTCGAAGAGACGGCGCACGCCTTCGTCAATCTCTACTTTGTGAGTCCATCCCAGAGAGTGGAGCTTGCTCACGTCGATGAGCTTGCGGGGCGTGCCATCGGGCTTCGAAGCATCGAAGACGACCTCGCCCTCGAAGCCTATCGTACGTACGATGAGCTCGGAAAGCTGGCGGATGGTGAGTTCCTTGCCCGTGCCCACATTGATGTGACAATTGCGTATCTCGCCCAGCTGGGGAATGGCGCCTCCCCTACCCTCGCTGTGGTTGCGGTCGACAGCGCCATCGACTGATGCTCCATAGTGCACAGACGAGTATTTCTCGATGCCGATGACATCGCTGAAGTTGACGTTGAGCAGCACATGAACCGAGGCGTCGGCCATATCTTCACTCCAAAGGAACTCACGCAGCGGAGTGCCTGTGCCCCAGAGCACGACACGATTGTCGCTGATGCCATACTTGGCCAGCACGTTGACAATCGACTCGATTGACGATGACCCGTCGACGCCCTCCACAGCCCTGACGTCGAGATCCCTGCGGATGGCATCCCAGCGCCCCTCGTGCAACAGCTTGGCGAGATACACCTTGCGCATCATGGCCGGCATGACGTGCGAGTTCTCGAGGTGGAAGTTATCGTTGGGGCCATACAGGTTGGTAGGCATCACGGCGATATAGTTGGTGCCGTACTGCAGGTTGTAGCTCTCGCACATCTTCAGACCGGCAATCTTGGCGATGGCATATTCCTCGTTGGTGTACTCCAGCGGCGACGTGAGCAGGCAGTCCTCCTTCATGGGCTGCGGAGCATTCTTGGGATAGATGCAGGTAGAGCCCAGGAAGAGCAGACGCTGCACACCGTGACGATAGGCCTCGCCGATGACGTTGCACTGCATGAGCATGTTCTGCATGATGAAGTCGGCACGATAGAGCGAGTTGGCCATGATGCCACCCACGAAAGCTGCCGCCAGCACGACGGCCTCGGGGCGCTCTTCGTCGAAGAAGCGTCGCACGGCAAGCTGGTCGGTGAGGTCGAGCTCGCTGTGGCTACGCCCGATAAGGTTGGTATAGCCACGCTGCAGGAGATTGTTCCAGATGGCCGAGCCAACAAGTCCCCGATGGCCGGCCACATAGATTTTAGAATCCATTCCGATCACTCCCGAGCGGGTGGAATCCTGGATGAAAGTGTTATTCTGATTCATCGATTTGCGATTTCAGAAACAACTTGCGCACCTTCTTCATATCGTGCCTGACCATAATCTTGACCAGGTCCTCGAACGGGGTCTGATGAGGATTCCAGCCCAGCACGGACTTGGCCTTGGCGGGATTGCCCAACAGCTGGTCGACCTCGGCAGGCCGGAAGTACTTGGGATCGACCTCCACGAGAACGCGGCCCGTGGCACGATCGACACCTTTCTCGTCGATGCCCTCACCCTGCCAATCGAGGTCGATGCCCACCTCACGGAAGGCCAGTGTGCAGAACTCCCGCACGCTGTGATACTCGCCAGTTGCAATGACGAAGTCGTCGGGCTCAGGCTGCTGAAGGATGAGCCACATGCACTCCACATAGTCGCGGGCATAGCCCCAGTCGCGCAGGGCATTGAGGTTGCCCAGGTAGAGCTTGTCCTGATGCCCCTGAGCGATGCGGGCTGCTGCCAGTGTGATCTTTCGTGTGACGAAGGTCTCGCCACGACGCTCACTCTCGTGGTTGAACAGGATGCCGTTGCAGCAGAACATCCCGTAGCTCTCGCGGTAGTTCTTCATGATCCAGAAACCATAGAGCTTTGCCACAGCATAAGGTGAACGTGGATAGAAAGGAGTGGTCTCGCTCTGGGGCACCTCCTGCACCTTGCCGTAGAGCTCGCTGGTGGATGCCTGATAGATACGGCACGACTGAGCCAGCCCACAGATACGCACGGCCTCCAAGAGTCGCAGCACACCGTTGGCATCAGTATCGGCAGTATATTCCGGCACTTCGAACGACACCTTGACGTGACTCTGCGCCGCTAGGTTGTAAATCTCCGTGGGGCGCACCTCAGCGATGATACGGATGAGCGACGAGGAATCGGTCATATCGGCATAATGGAGATTGACCAGTCGCTTCTTCTTCATGTCGCGCACCCATTCGTCGAGATAGAGATGCTCGATGCGCCCGGTATTGAACGATGAGGAACGGCGCAGCAGCCCGTGCACCTCATAGCCTTTCTCAATGAGGAACTCGGCCAGGAAGCTACCGTCCTGACCCGTGATACCAGTAATCAAAGCAATGCCTTTCATTCCGAGAACTGCTTGATGCGCTGCTCTTCCGAGAGCTTGCAAATTAATAATGTGTCGTCGTTCTCCGCCACGATATATCCGTCGAGGCCCTGAATCACCACTTTCTTCTCCTGCGTGGTATGCACGATGCAGTTGTGGCTGTCATAGATGTTGATTGAAGGACCTATGAGGGCATTGCCATAGAGGTCGCGCCTGCTCTGGCTGAGCAGCGAGCCCCAGGTGCCCAGGTCGCTCCACCCGAAGTCGGCAGGACAGACGAAGATCTCCTCGGCTTTCTCCATGATGGCATAGTCAACGGAGATATTCTCGCACTTGGGGAACTGCTCGTTGATGGCCTCCTGCTCCTGGGCAGTGCCATAGACCGGCAGCAATGCCTCGAAGATCTTGGCCAGCTTGGGCTGATAGACGCGGAAGGCATTGACGATAGTAGAGACATTCCAGATAAAGATGCCGGCATTCCAGAAGTAGTTGTTCTTCTTGATATACTGCTCGGCCGTCTGCAGATCGGGCTTCTCACGGAACGAGTCGACGCGGAAGATCTGCTTGTTGCGCAAGGAGGGCGACGAGAGGTCGGCCTGGATATAGCCATAGCCAGTCTCCGGCCTCGAGGGCTTCATACCCAGTGTAACGATGGCATCACAGTCCTGCGTGAACGTCATGCATTCGCTGATGACACGCTGAAACTCCTGAACATTGGTCACCACATGGTCGGAAGGAGTGACGACGATGTTCGCCTTCGGATCCTTCGACTTGATGCGCCACGAGACATAAGCGATGCAAGGGGCTGTGTTCCTGCGACAAGGCTCACAGAGGATGTTCTCAGCAGGCATGTCGGGCAGCTGCTCCCTGACAATGTCAGCATAGCGCTCGTTGGTGACCACCCACAGGTTCTCGGCGGGCACCATATTGCCAAAGCGCTCTACCGTGAGCTGCAGCAGGGTCTTGCCCGTGCCCAGCACATCGATGAACTGCTTGGGCCTATCCTGAGTGCTCATGGGCCAGAAGCGGCTTCCGACGCCTCCGGCCATGATCACTAGATGATTATTCTGTCTTGCCATGCTGCATGGGGAATTTAGAAGTTCCTGGTCTGCTCAGCCACCTCGGCATTAATCTTGTCGATAAACTCCTGAATGGTCATGGTGCGCTGCTCGCCGCCACCCTGCTGACGCATGGAGACAAGGCCCTCGGTCTCCTCCTTCTCGCCGACGATGACCATATAGGGGATGCGCTTCAGCTCGTTGTCGCGGATCTTGCGTCCGAGCTTCTCATTGCGCAGGTCGATGGTGGCACGCACGCCTTGCATGTCGAAGTCCTTGCACACCTTCTTGGCATAGTCGTTGTACTTCTCCGACAGCGGGAGGATAGCCACCTGGTCGGGAGTGAGCCACAGGGGGAAGTGACCGCTGGTGTGCTCGATGAGCACGGCCGTGAAACGCTCCATCGAGCCAAAGGGTGCGCGATGGATCATGACGGGTGTCTTCTTCTGGTTGTCCTCGTCGGTATACTCCAGCTGGAAGCGCTTGGGCAGGTTGTAGTCGACCTGGATGGTGCCCAGCTGCCAGCGGCGTCCGATGGCGTCCTTGATCATGAAGTCGAGCTTCGGGCCGTAGAAGGCAGCCTCGCCGTATTCCACCTTGGCATTGAGTCCTTTCTCCTGGCAAGCCTCCTGGATAGCGCGCTCGGCAAGTGCCCAGTCCTCATCGGTGCCCACATACTTCTCGTGATCGTTAGGGTCACGCAGTGAGATCTGTGCCTCGAAATTGAAACCGAAGGCAGAGAGCACGATATTGATGATGTCCATCACATTGAGGAACTCCTGCTTCACCTGGTCGGGACGGCAGAAGAGGTGGGCATCGTCCTGGGTGAACGAGCGCACACGCGTCAGTCCGTGGAGCTCGCCCGACTGCTCATAGCGGTAGACAGTGCCGAACTCTGCAATGCGCAGGGGCAGGTCGCGATAGCTGCGTGGCTTCCAGGCGAAGATCTCGCAGTGGTGGGGGCAGTTCATGGGCTTCAACAGGTATTCCTCGTCCTCCTCAGGGGTATGGATGGGCTGGAACGAGTCCTTGCCGTAGTGATCCCAGTGACCACTGGTGACATAGAGGTTCTTCGAACCGATGTGCGGCGTGATGACCTCCTGATAGCCGAAGCGCTTCTGCACGCGGCGCAGGTGATCCTGCAGACGCAGGCGCAGCTCAGTGCCCTTGGGCAGCCAGATGGGAAGACCCTTGCCTACCTTGTCGCTGAACATGAACAGCTCCATCTCCTTGCCTATCTTGCGGTGGTCGCGCTTCTTGGCCTCCTCCAGCATCACGAGATACTCGTCGAGCATCTTCTTCTTGGGGAAGGTGATACCATAGAGGCGCTGCATCTGCTCACGAGTGGCATCGCCGCGCCAGAAGGCTCCGGCAACGCTCGTCAGCTTGACGGCCTTGATCTCGCCAGTATCGACGAGGTGAGGACCGCGGCATAGGTCGGTAAAGGCACCCTGGGTATAGGTGGTGATGGTGCCGTCCTCGAGATCCTGCTCGATGTGCTCGCACTTGTAGGTCTGACCGTCGGCAGCAAACTCCTTCAGGGCCTCTGCCTTAGCCACCTCGCGACGCACCACAGGCTCCTTCTTCGAAGCCAGCTCCTTCATCTTTGCCTCAATCGTTGGGAAGTCGCTCTCCTTGATCATCTGGCCCTCAGGCAGCAGCACATCATAGAAGAAGCCACTCTCGACGGCAGGTCCGAAACCGAACTGAATGCCAGGATACAACTCCTTCAGCGACTCAGCCAGCAGGTGGGCACTTGTGTGCCAGAAGGTGTGCTTACCTTGCTCGTCGTCCCACTTGTAGAGCTCGATCTTTGCGTCGTCCATGATAGGACGGTTCAGCTCTACTGTCTCGCCATTCACGCCACAGCACAGGACGCTGCGTGCCAGAGCCGGCGAAATACTCTCGGCAATCTCAAATCCCGTCACGCCCTGCTCATACGAGCGAACAGATCCGTCAGGGAATGTAATCTTGATTTCCATATCTACGATATATGTTAAAGTTTAAGCGAGTGCAAAGGTACTACATATTTTTGTAATAACGGCATATTCATGCAGAAAAGTTTTCTGTCAGGCATTCATCCATTCGTCGAGCGTCTCCTTGCTGATGCCAAGAGCCTTGGCCGCCATCGTGAGAAACATACGCTCGGCCATCGTGGGCTGGGTGCCCTGGGCACGGGCCACGCTGATCAGCGAGCGCAGGGCATCGGCAGCATAGTCGGGATCGCACGACAGCAGGTCGTAGTCGACGTCATAGCTGAAGTCGCTCTCGTGGCTCTCCTCCGTACCCACATTGCCCAGCAGCTCCAGCTTCTCATCGTCGTCGAGGTCGCTCTTGGCCACTTTCTCTTCTATGAGCCTGTATTTCTCGTGAGCCACAGCCCCGTTGATATTGGCCATATTGACCATCGCCTCGATGACGGCACGCTGCTTGGCCTCGGGATGATTCTCGCTCTGCTCTGCCTTCGAGAAGGAGGTGCGGATGTTCTTGTAGGAGAGGGCATCGATGTCGCCGTCGGTGAAGTGCATCTTCTGAGCCTTCAGTCGTTTCTGCAGGCGGCGGGCACCGGGCTTGAAGGTAAACAAAGTGAGACTGCCTGAGAACAGGCCTCCTGCTATGGGGATGAACTTACCGATGCCTTTGGCAAAGCCTTCCTTCGTGAGCTTCATGCCGGCCACACGGGCAATGCTCTGGGCAATGGGATAGACAGCTGCACGGGTGATGGCCACTCGAGGGAGGCGTCCCACAGCCTGCTGCGCCAGACCCTTGGCCAGCTCAGTGATGCCCTGATCGGCCACCTTCACGCCCATCATCGAACCCATGAAGATGGTGAGCAGGTCGGAGGCCATATCGCCCAACTCGCCTTCCTCGTCGCAGAAATCAGGAAATCCATACAGATAGGCCAGCTTCTGCGAGAGCACCACCACGTGATAGTAATACTGCGTGATATCACCCGGAATGGTAGCAGCCATAGCCAGTCCGCCAGGTAGTCCGGCAATGGTCGAGGCGGTGGTGGCCAGCGTGGTATGACGGTTGATGCATTTCTTCGCCACGATGTCGATGACGCGGTCGCTGACGATGGTATAGGGTCGGACGCCCTCGAGCATATCGAGTTTCGACGCACTGCAATAAGACTTCAGTTCCTTGCGCAGGAATGCTACGCGGTCGACCTTCACTCCGGGCAGTTCCAGCACGGTTGTGAGCACGCGGCTCCAGGTCAGTTTTTCCTTATTTTGTGACATTGTTCCTATATTTTTTAATGATACTATATGCAGCATAGAGTCCCAGCTCGCCGGCCTTGCTGAGGTCGGCGACAGCCTCGCCGATACGTTCGAGGCGAATCAGACAGATGCCTCGGTTGTAATAGGCCTCGCCCAGACGAGCATCGGCAGCAATGGAGGCTGAGAAGTCGGCCACAGCCTGCTGATAGTCCTGCTGCTGGGCATGCAGGCATCCGCGGTTATAGAGCAGATAGGCATTCTGAGGGCTGTGGCGCAGGGCGTGGTCGATGTCGCTCCTGACACCCGCCGACGCCAGCTCGGTATTGCCGCCCTCGGCAGCCGTAAACTGATTGAGGCGCGACTGGCAGGCAGCCCGCTGCCAAAGGGCCAGCACCGACGCCGAGTCAACCTGCAGGTAGGTGGTCAGGTCGTGAACGGCGGCCTCATTGTCCTGAATGGCCGCATAGGCCACAGCCCTGGCGATGAGCAGCGGCATTGCCACACGCGTCTGACGGGCCTGCTGAATGGCTGTCGACAACGAGTCAAGATATTGGAAATAGTCGGCAGAATGCCTAGAGTCGAGGGAGGCATGCTGATTATTAATATATATTGTACGCGCGTAACGGTGGCGGTTGTATTCCTCCACCTGCTGGTCGAAGAGCGCCGACTTGTTGACTTCGTTCTGCTGAGCCTCGAGCGAGAGGGCGAACAAGGGCAGGAGGTCCATATCGGCCTTGCGGTCCTGCACCCTTCCGCGATAGTCGCTCTGGTACTCGCGCTCCGGCTCCTGCTCGTCGGCCACCACCAGCTCGTCATATTTCTCAGGATCGATGTCGCTGCGCTTGCGCTGACTGCGCGGCCCCTGCTTGGGCTTGATGCCGTAGAGGTGCTGGTAGAGCTGGGACTTATAGACCTTGAACTCGTCGAGCTCTGCCTTCTGCGTCTGTCCCATCCTGCGGTAGCAGCGAGCGCGATAGAGGATGCCCGTATAGAAATTGGGATACTCGTCGATGACCTTCGTATAGTCGTCGACGGCGCCACGCAGGTCACCCGTTCGGTCGAGCAGCACGGCGCGATTGAAGAGTGCCAGCATATTGTCGGGCTCCAGCCGTAGGACGAAGTCGAAGTCGGTGATGGCGCGGTTGTCGTCGCCCACGTCAGCACGCAGCAGTCCTCGGTTGTAGTGACCCAGGAAGTTGTTGGGCTCTATCTCCAGCGCGATGTCATAGTCGGCCATCGCTCCACGAAGGTTGTTCTGGTTGTAGCGAGCCAGGGCGCGGTTGATGTAGTAGCCGCCATTCTTCGGCAGCAGGTGGATGGCGTGGTCGAGCTGTTCCTCGGCCTCCTTCCATTCCTTGCGCTGCAGGCTGATCAGGCTGCGCACCGCCCAGGTCTTGCCGTCGTAGGGGTCCAGCTCCAGGCTCTTCTCCAGTGCTTCCACAGCCTGGGTGGTGTCTTTCATCTGCAGGTAGGTGTCGGCCCGCATGGTGTAGCTGGCGGCATACTGGCTCCAGCGTGCCTGCATCGTGTCGAGCTCGGCCAGCGCTATTTCGAAATCCTTGTTCTGGATGTGACAGAGCACGCGGTTGTGCCACAGCGAGCGGTTCTCCGGCGACATGCGAAGGGCGCGGTCGTAGTCGGCGATGGCCTCAGCAAACTTCTCCTGCTGAATGCGGGTGAGCCCTCGCAACTCATAGATGCCCACGACATAAGGATTGCGCTCGATGGCCTCCGTACAGTCGCTCTCTGCTCCTGCGAAGTCGTCGAGATGATATTTGGCCACCCCTCTCAGGAACCAGGGTTCATAGAGGTAAGGCTTGACGGCGATGGCCTGATTGAAGTACTGCATGGAGAGGACATAGTCCTCATAATAGAGTGCCGACCGTCCGATGGTGACGAGGCGGTCGGTGTTGTACTGGGCAGCGGAAGGAAGAGAGAGCAGAACGAGAAGAGCCCACACCCAACACTTCGCCACAGAAGGGGCGTTTAGATAGTTCAGTCGTAGGAAGAGTCTGACGAATATACTCATACTGCAAACTACTTAAACTCCCCTCCGCACGGGGAGGGGCTGGTGGTGGGTCAATATGCTCTATCTTCTCACCGGCTTTGTCTTGTAAGCGCAGCGATAGCGGCCCTGCGTCAGGGCTTTCAGCTTGCTCCTGATGAGCTGTTTGCGCAGCGGCGAGATATGGTCGATGAACATCTTTCCATCCAAGTGGTCGAACTCATGCTGCATCACACGTGCCAGATAGCCCTCCACCCACTCGTCGTGCTGCACGAACTGCTCGTCCTGCCACTGCACGTGGATGCGGGTGGGGCGCGTCACCTTCTCGTGAATGGCAGGCAGCGACAGGCAGCCTTCCTCCGAGACGTCCGTATTGGTCTCGTCACGCTCAACGATATGAGGGTTGATGTATGCCCTATGAAAGTCCTTGTACTCAGGCATATCGTCAGCCAGCGGACGAAGGTCGATGACCGAGAGGCGGATGGGCAGCCCGATCTGAGGTGCCGCCAGTCCTATTCCCTCGCTCTCAGCCAGCGTGTCCCACATATTCTGGATGAGCTGCGTCAGGTCGGGATAGTCGGGAGTGATGTCCTCCGTCACCTTTCGCAGCACTGGCTGGCCGTATATATAAATAGGTAATACCACTTGGATTTGAGATTTGAGAGTTGAGATTTGAGAGTTGAGATTTGAGATTTGAGATTTTTGCTTAGCGACGCGAGCGCATGTAGTCCTCAAGGATGATGGTGGCACTGATCTCGTCGACCAGCGCCTTGTTCTGGCGCGCTTTCTTCCGCAGACCGCCGTCGAGCATAGCCTGATGAGCCAGCACCGAGGTGAAACGCTCGTCGTAGAGCTCGATGGGAATCGCAGGGAAGGCTTTGCGCCAGCGGTTGACGAACTGCTGCACGCGAGCCATATTCTCGCTGGGCTGACCGTTCATCTGGCGCGGCTCGCCGATGACGATGCGCTCCACCGCCTCCCTGCCGACGTAGGCCTTCAGCCATTCGAAGAGCTCCGATGTAGCAACAGTCGCCAATCCTCCAGCTATGAGCTGCAGAGGATCGGTGACTGCCAAGCCAGTTCTCTTCTGGCCGTAATCGATGGATAATATCCTGCCCAAATAGCTGGAGTTAGCGTCCGTTGTAGAGCAGCCAGGCGTCAGCGTAGGTGTTGCGCAGCTGGTCGCGGCTCTGCACGGCGTCAGCCTTGTTGTTGAACGTCGAGGCCACCACACGATACATGTTGCGGTCCTCGTTCTTCACAATCTGAGCGGCATAGCCGGCATTCTTCAGGCGCTGCTGCAAGCCCTCGGCATTGGCAATCACTGAGAACGAGCCCACCACGACGCTGTAGTTCTGCAGGCCGGAGCCACTGACAATCGACACGCGCTCCTGGCGCACCTGCACATTGTCACGATTGTCCACTACCTGAGTCTGGGTCGACGGGACGGTCTGCACAGGAGTCACCACCGGAGTCTCGGTCACCTGTGTCTGCTGCACGGGCTGAGTCTGCACCTGCTGCTGAGCCTGTGCCTGAGCTTTCTCGTAAGCCTTGCGGTAGGCCTTCTCGCTTGATCTACAACTTGTAAATGCCATTGCCAGGCCGATGCCTGCGCAGAATAAGATGTACTTCTTCATAATTTATTAAATGATTGACTGAATATTTTGTAAATCCACCGCGAAAGTACAAAAATACCTCGACATAGCAAGCGTTTTAGGGCATAAACTTTGTTAAATGAACAAAAACTAACATTTTTAACAAAAAAATAACAGCTTTTCTTACCGTTATATGCAATTATTTTGTAAATTTGCCCCCGAATAACTTTCATTACTCACCAAATTAATAAACGTATCAACTATGAAAGGACTAGGTTACATTGGCGCATTCATCGGCGGAGCCATCGCCGGCGCAGCATTGGGACTTCTCATGGCCCCTGAGAGTGGCAAGGACACCCGTGCAAAGATCTCCGAGACGGTAGAGGACTTCCTCAAGAAGCACAACATCAAGCTCAACCGCAAGGAAGTAGGCGACCTCGTCGACGACCTCGAGGAGATGGCCGACTAACTCAACGACTGCGGGGGAGAGGCTGGCATCCGCAGCGATGCGCCGCTCCCCCACTCTACTCCAACGACTATGCTATCGAGTGACAAGAACGTAGAGACCATTGCCCAGCTCATTGAGGCGATGAAGCATTACCTGGGGCTTCAGACGGAGTACGTCAAGCTCGACGTCATAGAGAAGGTGGTGCGCCTGCTCAAGGCCGCGGCACTCATCCTGCTGCTGTCAGTCATCCTACTCTTCGTGCTCCTCTTCGCCTCCATAGGCCTGGCGCTGTGGCTATCGCCGGCGTTGGGCTGCGTAGGAGCCTTCTTCGTCGTTGCAGGCATCTATGCCCTGATACTACTTGTCATCTACACCTTCCGCCGCCCCTGGATAGAGCGGCCTCTGGTGCGACGGCTTGCACGCCTGCTGATGAACGAATAAACCCACTAACGCCATCCTCAACATGAAGAGCAATCCCGAATATCAAACACTGGAGGAGATCAGGCAGCGCAAGGGCAAGCTCCTGCTCGAGATTGACCGCGACAACCAGCGCATCAGCCAGCTCTGGGGCCGGCTGTTCGTCAAGCGCGAGGACTCCACGCGCGGCGAGTTCATCTCCAGCATCATCTCAAACGGCGCACTGGCCATCGATGCCTTCCTCATGATGCGGAAGCTCCGCAAGAACTACAATGCCTTCTCCGGACTCTTCGGCAGAAAAAAGAAGAAGTAGCCCCCCCTAAGCAACCAAACGACCTAATACGATGATCAGAAAGTTTTTCTTCCCCCTGATGCTGATGGCCTCGGTGCTGCCGGCAATGGCACAGGGCGTGGCAAAGACCTATAAGAGCGTATCACAGGGCAACCCCATCAGCCCCTGTGTCTTCTGCGCCGATCCTACGGCCATCTACTACGACGGCCGCATCTACGTCTATGGATCCAACGACCACCAGCAGTTTATCGTCAACGGCAAGAAGGGCGAGAACGGCTACGGCAACATCAAGTCGCTCGTGGTGCTGTCGACCGACGACCTGGCCAACTGGACCTTTCACGGCACCATCGACGTGGGGCGCGTCTGCGGCTCGTGGTGCGGGCAGTCGTGGGCTCCGTCAGCCGTATGGCGCACCACCGACAGCGGCCAGCCCGAGTTCTTCATCTACTTCTCCAATGGCGGAGGCAGCGTCGGAGTGATCAAGGGATCATCGCCCATAGGACCCTTCCGCTCGCCGCTCACCAAGGCACTCATCACGGGCAGCACGCCCGGCGTCAGCCCCTGCAACTGGGTGTTCGACCCCGGCGTGGTCATCGACGACGAGGGAACGGCCTGGATAGCCTTCGGCGGTGGCGACCCCAACAACAAAGGCACGAAGCTGCAGCCCAACAACGCCTGCATAGCCAAGCTCAAGCCCTCGATGACTGCCCTCGACGGCAGCGCCGTGAAGATACCTGCACCCTATCACTTCGAGGCCAGCGAGCTCAACATCATCGGCGGAAAGATGGTCTACACCTATTGCACCTCTTGGAGCGACCGCAACGACTGGAGCAGCTACAGCAAGCGAGGCTCCTTCAGCGCCCCCTCGGCATGCAGCATGTGCTACATGAAGACCGACACGCCCCTCGATCCCAACTCATGGGAGTACTGCGGACAGTATCTGGCCAACCCCGGCACCTTCGGCTATAACTACGGCAACAACCATACTCACCTGCAGAAGGTCGACAACAACTACTACCTATTCTACCACGCCATGAGCCTCGAGAAGAGCATGAACACAGGTGCATCAGGATTCCGCTCCATACAGGTGAACAAGGCCACGGTCAACGAGAGCGCACAGCGCATCAGCGCCGTCACCGCCAACAATCAGGGACCGACGGCCATAGCCAACCTCAACCCCTACGTGCTGCAGCAGGCCGAGACAATGTCCACATGCGGCGGCGTCAGCTACGAGGACTTCACCAACATCACCAAGGTGCCCAACCTCAACACGCTGGGCAACGACGCCTCGAAGAACCTGCAGGTGAAGATGGCAGCAGGATCCTGGACGATGCTCAGGAAAGTGGAGTTCGGCACCCCGGGAGCAGCCTCGCTCATGATCAGGGCCAAGGGAACGGGAAAGATGGAGCTGCGCCTGGGAAGCCTCACCAACGCCGCCACAGCCACCGTCGACATCGCCTCGACCGCCTGGCAGGACTATATCGTCCCCGTCGATCCTGAGGCAGCGAAAGGCACGCGCAACGTCTTCTTCGTCTTCACCGAATCCACCAACGTCCAGTTCGACGCCTGGCAGTTTGGCAAGGAAGACCTCACCGCCGTCCCATCCGTCACCCCCTCCCCGTCGCGTCCCGCGCAGTCCTACGACCTCTCAGGCCGTCCTCAGTCTGCCAGCAGCAAGGGCATCGTTCTCCAGCAGTCCATCAATGCCCAGGGCCGCGCCATCATCCGCAAAGTCCTCCGCAAGTAAAGCACCCATCGACCGATGGCGTCACGAATCGTTACCCCATCTTCGCGATCCTCATTGTCCACGTGGTCTGACAGCGCCTTGCGGGTATAGGGGTCATTCGTGCAGTTCAGAAAGCGCAGGCAGAAGTCCTGCTCGGTTGGATTCAGAAATCCAACCGAGCGGAAGCGGAATTGCTGCTGTCACCGCCTTCTAGAATGACATCCACAACCTTAACGGCATCAGCGATGGTGATCTTGCCGTCACCGTTGGCATCACCCCTCGTTGCGAGGTCGATGTCTATCGTGGCGACATCGGAATTAGCATAGCCATCCTTCTTCGCATACACGCTGATACGATACTTTGTAGCGAGGCTCACCTCGCTGCTGTTATGCAAGCTGGCATCCGCAAAACTGAGCGACGTCACAAACGAAGCCCCTTCCGTCTCAGAGGTGAACGTCAGCATGCCGTTGGCAAGAGAAATGGTTGGGGTGGCGCATTTCGCACGAGCAGAAGGAGTCTCGCCATCAAGAGTCACGATCGTTCCTAAGCCGCTCCGGGGTTCTGTCGAGGTTGCTTCTAGAATGACATTCACAATCTTAATGGCATCTATGATGGTGATCTGGCCGTCGCCGTTGGCATCACCCATCGTTGCGAGGTCGATATCCATCGTGGCGGCAACAGAATTCGCATATCCATCCTTCTTCGCATACACGCTGATGCGATACTTTGCAGCGAGGCTCACCTCGCTGCTGGTATGCAAGCTTGCATCCTCAAAACTGAGCGACGACACAAACGATGCTCCCTCCGTCTCGCATTCAAAAGTCAGCTTGCCGTTGGCGAAGGCGATGGTTGGGGTGGCGCATATCTCAGGAACAGGAGGAGTCTCGCCATCAAGAGCCACGAACGTTTTAAAGTCGCGCCAGGGTGCTGTCGTCCGATAGCTAGTCAGGGACGGTGCAGGCACGTGCAAGGTTGCAGTTGAGATGGAAGAATTATTGAAAACATCAGCATATGTTGTCGGAACATATACTGCATAGCAGAAGACATCTGTCAGGCCGGAGCAGCCAGAGAACGCTTCGTCGCCGATGCTCGTCACGGAGTTCGGGATGGTCACGCTCGTCAGGCCGGAGCAGTTATAGAACGTACGTTCGCCTATGCTCGTCACGGAGTTAGGAATGGTCACGCTCGTCAGGCCGGCGCAGCCATAGAACGCACCAATGCCGATGTTCGTCACGGAGTT
>JAEEGK010011792.1_pt1 | contig 19920 bp, 12 predicted proteins | sample 8958771 | NCBI WGS metagenome assembly JAEEGK01 (sample SAMN16246547, study PRJNA631951) | gut metagenome | biome: gut microbiome; feature: rumen; material: SC-attached | host: Bos | place: Iran: Karaj | collected 2018-10
TTTAAAAACATTGAAATGTATTTATTGGCCGGATGCGTTCGCATCCGTCACCTCGCATACAATGCGAGGTGATTTGCAGTGCAATACGATCTTTTTCCAGCCGAAGGGCTGGAAAACTGCGGTGAGACTTCACCGCAGCCATAAAACGGTTTTTAACCGTTTTATGGAAGATCAGTATTACGCCGACAGGACCGCCAGGTCCAGGATGCCGGTCTCTGCCAGCAGATCCGTCACGGTGCTGACGGGGACGATCTCCAGCTTTTCCTTTACCTCAGCGGCCACGTCCTTCAGATCGAAAAGGTTGGCCTTGGGGATGAAGACCTTGGTCACGCCTGCTCGCTGGGCCGCCATGAGCTTTTCCGGCAGGCCGCCGATGGGGCTCACCGCCCCCCGCAGGGAGACCTCCCCCGTCATGGCGATGTGGGGATCCACCACCCGCCCCGTCACCAGGGAGGCCAGGGCCGTAGTGAGGGTCACTCCCGCGCTGGGCCCGTCCTTGGGGACCGCCCCGGCGGGCACATGGATATGCAGATCGTTCTCCCGGAACAGCTCCGCCTTGTCGGGGAAGGCGTCCTTCACCAGGCTCACGGCGATCCTCACCGATTCCTTCATCACATCCCCCAGCTGGCCGGTGATGATGAGCTCCCCCCGGCCCCGGGTGAAGAGGGTCTCGATATAGAGGATCTCGCCTCCCGCCTGGGTCCAGGCCAGGCCCGTCACCACCCCGGTCTTCGGCTCCGGCAGCACCTGGTTGTGCTCGGCGGGCCGCTCCTCCAGGGTCTGGCGCAGCACCTCCGGCGTGACGGTGATGCTCTCCTCCGGATCCTCCGCCACCTTCACCGCCAGGCTGCGGCAGAGGGTGTCGATGTGTTTCCTGAGGCCCCGGACCCCGGCCTCCGAGGTGTAGTCCGCGATCAGCATTTCCAGGGTCTCCTCCGGCAGGGTCAGCTTCCCCTCCGGGATGCCCATGGCCTCCATGGATTTGGGCAGCAGGTGGTGTTTGGCGATCTGCAATTTCTCCAGGGGGCTGTAACCCGTGAACTGGATGACCTCCATCCGGTTCAGCAGAGGCTCGGGGATGCCGTCGGTGGAGTTGGCGGTGCAGATGAACAGCACGTCGGAGAGGTCGTAGGGCACGTTCATGTAGTGGTCCGTGAAGCTGTTGTTCTGCTCCGGGTCCAGCACCTCCAGCAGCGCGGAGGCGGGGCTGCCGTTGTAGGAGGCGGAGAGCTTATCCACCTCGTCCAGCACCATCACCGGGTTGGAGACGCCGCTCTTCTGGATGCCGTCCATGATCCGCCCCGGCATGGCCCCGATGTAGGTGCGCCGGTGGCCCCGGATGTCCGATTCGTCGTGGACGCCCCCCAGGCTTACCCGGCTGTAAGCCCGGCCCAGGGCCCGGGCGATGCTCTTGCCGATGCTGGTCTTGCCCGTGCCCGGCGCGCCGACGAAGAGCAGGATGGAGCCGGACTGCTGCTTTTTCAGGTTCATCACGGCGATCTGCTGGATGATCCGTTCCTTCACCTTTTTGAGGCCGTAGTGGTCCTCGTCCAGGATGCGCCGGGCGGCGGCCAGGTCGATGGGGTGGGCCTCCTCCTTTTTCCAGCTCAGGCTGGTCATGAAGTCCAGCCAGTCGTAGAGCATGCCGGATTCCACGCTCTCCCGCCCCTCCTGCTTCAGGCGGTTCAGCACCTTCTCCGCCTCCCGGCGGGCGGTCTCGTTCATGCCGGATTCTTCGATCTTCCGCTGGAATTTCTGCACGTCGGTCACGTTTTCCGGGTGCATTTCGTCCAGCTCCTGCTGCAGGCGGTCGATCTGCCGCTTGATGGCGGCCTCCTTGTAGCGCTGCTGGCTCTCCTTCTGCTGGGAGGAGACGGCCTCGTTGGTGATGCGCCCCACCTCCAGGAATTCATAGAGGGCCTTTTCCACCAGCTCGGCCCGTTTGGCCTTGCTGTCCTCCGCCAGGATGGCGTAACGCTCCTCGTTCCCCATGTCCAGCCAGGGGGACATGACGCAGGCGGCCATGCCGATGGAGCGGATCTGGCCCAGGATGCCCTCCGCCGCCGGGGCCCACTCAAAGCCCTTGGCATAGTCCCGCATCTCCTGCACCAGGTTTTTCAGCTTTTCCGCCTCCACCGCGCTGTCCAGGTCCTCCGTGTCGGCGCGGCGGGCGATGGTGAGCTGCACCGTCCGGTCCGGGTTGATGCCCACGGTCTGGAGGTCCACCCGGTATTGGGTGTTCACCACGGCGAAGCCCCGGTTCAGCTCCGCCACGGTGCCGGAGACGCCGATGGGGTAGAAGCTGTCCTCCGTCATGTCCGCCAGGGACACGTTTTCCTTCGCCACGATGAGGATGAGCTTTTCGCCCACGGTGATCTCCCGGTGCCCGGCGCTGCGGCGCAGCATGTCCAGGGGCAGATAAAGGGTGGCCTCCGGGCTCAGTATCATGTTATAGGTCGGTACGACGATCATGAGGATCCCTCCTTTGGGATAGAATAAATGAATGTTCGTTTACAAATGAGGCTTTTGTTTCCCCGCCGGCGGGCGGGGAAGGGGCACTATGGAAGCAGCAGCCGCTGGAGCATGACCACCAGTTCCCGGAGCTGGGGCTCCACGGGGCCTCCCTTGTGGTTCGCGGCCAGGAAGCGCACCGGGGCGAAAAGCACCGCCGCCAGGTTCAGGTCGCTGCACCGCCGGATAAGGCCGTGGGCCTGGTATTGGTGGATCAGGTCGAAGATGCCGCAGCAGCACTCCTGCTGGGATACGTATTCCGACAGGGTGGGGCAGCGGGCGCACTGCTCCACGAAGCTGAATACCTCCTCGTGCTCCACGGTGTAGGCGTAGCAGCCCCGCACGATGGCCTCGATCAGCTCCGCAGCCCCCATGCCGGGGCGGATGCGCCGGTCCACATACTGATAGGACTGGTAGGAGTATTCCCGGAAGGCCGCGGAGAGCAGAGCTTCCTTGCTGTCGTAATAGATATAGATGGTGGCGGGGGAGACCCCGGCTTCCCGGGCGATCTTGGCGACGGAGGCGCCGTTGATGCCCTCCCGCAGGATCAGCCGGACCATGGCCTCCTTGATCCGCTGCTGCTTTTCGTAGTCTCTGGTTCTCATGTTGCGTTCACCTGAGCATATAATAAACGATCATTCATTTATTGTCAAGAGAGAAATGTCCCAATTATGAATAGCGGTTGAACGGCAAACGGTCCGGGCGGCTCAGCCGCCCGGACCGATTTCTGCCGGTGTTGCCTTTACTTCGCGTATTCCACGTATTCCAGGGTCTCCCCGTTGGGGCCGGTGAAAAACACGTTCTTCATGCCGGAGGGGAAGAAGTCGGGAGCGCAGCCGGGATCGGGCACATTCACGCCCTTGGCCCGCAGGTCCGCCACCGCGTCCTCAATGTTGAGGACTTCCAGGGCGATGTGGGCGATGGGGCCGCCGGGGGCCATTTTTCCGGCGGAGATGAATTCGATCACCAGGCCGTAGCCCTCCACGAAGGTGAGGGGCATGGGGCCCATCTTGCCCGCATACCAGGGGCGGAAGCCCAGCTTTTCGCAGTACCACTTGACGCTCTCTTCCGCGTTGTCGGTCATGATGCCCACATGGCACAGACCCTTGAACAGATAATTTGCCATTTTGTTTTCTCCTTTTATGTTTTATTTATTTGCTGTCCTTTAATTCCAGTTTTTCGATGTGGCTGACCTTCTTGATCCACTTGCCGCTGCGCAGGCGGAAGATGCACCACACGGCCTTGATCACGTTGTCGATGCGGATGCAGCAGTAGGTCCAGAAGGGGGGAAGATGCCACACGAGACCGGCCAGCCAGCCCAGGGGGATGGAGGCGATCCAGAGAAACAGGATGTCTGCCACCATGAGAAAGCGGGTGTCTCCGCCGCCCCGCAGCACGCCCTTGGTCATGACGTTGTTGGTGGCCTGGAAGAAGACGATGAAAGCCTGGGCGTACATAAGGGAATAGGCGATCCGGTTGGTGTCCTCCGTGAGCTTGTAGAAATCCACTACGGGGTGGCCGATGGCCAGAATGATGCCCCCCGCCAGGAGACCCAGGGCCATGCCCAGGCCGATGAAGGCCTCGCCCTGCCGCTGGGTGCGCGCTACGTCACCCTGGCCCAGAGTGTTGCCGGTGACGATGGTCGCCGCCTGGGCCACCCCCTGGATCACCACGGTGCTGCAGGACTGGACCACGGCGGTGATGGCCTGGGCGGAAACGAAGTTTTCCCCCAGCCGTCCGAAGACCATGCCCACGGCGTTGTTCCCCAGAGCCAGCAGCCCGTCGGAAATCAGCACGGGGATGCTGATTTTGATATAGTCCCCTACCAGATCGGCGCATTTCAGGAAGAGGTGCCGGATCCGGTAGCCGATGCTCTTGTCCTTCAGGAAGAAATAGCCGCCGATGACGGCAAATTCAAATGCCCGGGAGATGAGGGTGCCCAGGGCGGCCCCCTCGATCTCCATCCGCGGCATGCCCAGCTTGCCGAAGATGAAGACCCAGTTGAAGAAAATGTTGACGAAGAAAGCGCCGATGGAAGTATAGAGGGGGATCTTCATGAGTCCCACGTTGCGCAGCACCAGCGTCAGGGTCAGGGCAAGTCCCTGGAAATAATAGCAGGCGACGATCCAGCGCATATACCGTCTCCCGGCGTCGATGATCCCCGGGTCCGGCGTATACAGCCGCATGATGCTCCGGGGCGCAAGGATCGTCGCCAGGGTGAAGAGGGTGCCCAGCAGCAGCGTCAGGCGGAGCATGATGGTGATGCTCTTGCGGAGGTTATCCTTGTCCCCCATGCCCCAGAAGCGGGCGATCAGCACGCTGGCCCCCATGCCCAGACCCATGCAGAAGATCTGGAAGACCTGCACGAACTGATTGGCCAGGGAGGAGGCGCTCAGCTGCGTTTCCCCCATGCTGCCCAGCATGACGGTGTCCATCATGTTGACGCCGATGGTGATGAGGCTCTGGAGGGCGATGGGGACGGCGATATGCAAAACCTTCCGGTAAAATGCTTTATCCTTGACGATGAAGTGGAAACTCATGAAGCGCGAAAGCCTTCTTTACTCATTTCATGTAACTCAATTATTATATCAGTAAGGCATATCCTTTGCAATCCGTTTTTCGCCCGGCGCCGGTTCTGGCAGTGTGCAAGAAACAATATCCATAATTCGGTAATTATAGTTGCAAAACTCCAATGAAAACCGTATAATATTCATAATCGAGCCGATCAAGCTATCGGGATGCCCGGCAAATACGAGTACAAGAGAGGAAGCAATCGGTATGAAAAAGCGGATTCTGAGCGTTCTTCTTGCCATGGTCATGCTTGCCTGCCTGCTGCCTATGACAGCCCTGGCGGACACGGAAGTGGAGGCTTTCAACCTGGTGCTGATGCCTCCGGAGACGGGGCACTACCCCCCGGAAGCCTACGCCGGAGAGGATGAATACAGCTATTCCACCTCCTGGCTCTCCCTGCACGTCCAGTTCGCGGAAACGACCTGGACCTATTTGGATGAGTACAACGTAGAACATACCATCGCATATCCGGAGACCATGAAGCCGGAGACGGTGTACACGGCCCACATCAAACTGACCCTCTATTCCGGCTATAAGTTTGCCAATCCCCCCAAGCTCACCCTGATGAAGCAGCCTGTGGAGCTGGAAACCTGGGACACGGCAGAACCCTGGCATGTGACCATCAAGAAAACCTTTCCCGCCACGGAGCCGCTGCAGCCCATCGAGAAAGTGGCAGTGACCGCGACGGAACCCCTTTACGGCGCGAACATCAACGATACGGTAGAGTGTGAATACCATGAGCCCTACACGGTGGACTATGCCGTGTGGTACAACAGCGCCTATGTCATGCAGACCTCGCTGGACAAATACGTCGCGGGCGAGACTTATACTCTCACGGTGGGGCTGAGGGCCAGGGACTACGCCAAGTTCCCCACCGACCTCAAGGCGGAGGACTGCGTTTTGAATCCGGACTGGCTGGGAGAAGGCGTGCATCCTGCCGAGGTCCGCGTCTATTCCGACAGCTATGCTGATCTGGACTTCGTCTGGACCATCCCCGATCCGATCAATTTCTTTGAGATCCTCGCCACGGAACAGGCCTACGGGGAGAATCCCATCCTGTATACCTGGGCGGAATCCGGCAAGGGTTACTATGTGTCGGAAACCAAATGGTACGATGATACGAACTTGCTGTATCTGGATTACAGCGATATCCTGTATCCTGATCATTCCTATCATCTGGAGATAGAAGTGAAGCCCTCTGCGGGCCAGACGCTGGCCTCTGTGGCGACTGCGACGCTGAACGGCGTCGCCGCGGACAGCGCCGATCTCATTGGGGGTCACATCTACATCGTGGCGGCGCCCCCGATCAAGGAGGCGACGCTGATATCCACAGCGGACGTGCTCTATGGCGAGCCGGTAGACGTGGGGCTCCTTTCCAGCGACTATGCGCAAACGCCGTCCGGCGTACATTATGAGATCTGGAACGTGGTTTGGTACGACGACGCGGACAACGACATTTATTACTTCTATTTTGAGGACGGGAAGGATTATAAGCTGAGGATCACCCTGCAGCCCGACCATGGCTATGCCTTTGCGGACGACGCGAAATTCTTCTTCAACGGCGATTTGGTGGAGGCGGTTGCAGACGGGCGGGAGCGGATCCTCACGATCCCCTTCCATGTGAGCTCCTGGAGCCCCATTGTGATCTCCGAGGGGGTATATGACCTTGTGGGCGGCGTAGGATTCAGCGATTATTCCGCCGAAAAGGCTACGCTGAAGGCGCTGGACTACGCCGGACTCATCAAGGTCCGGGAAGACGGAGCCGCGCTTTACTGCGACTTGGATATGGACGGCGCGGAGGATGTCTACTGCGGCCCCTCCGAGGCAGATCCGAGCTTCGATGTCATGTACGCGCTGGAGGACCGGAACCTGGATGGGGAACGGACGGCGGCCCTGAATGCGGCGGCGCTGGATTACCTCAAAGCAAAGCTGGCCCCCTCCTATTACGAGAGCATTAAGTTCTGTTTCCCGCCCTTGGTGTGGAACATCACCTTTGACCCTGACGGTGGCAGCGGCGCCATGCCGGATGACACCGTGGTGCGGGGTTTGAACTATACGCTTCCCGACTGCACCTTCACGCCGCCGGAAGGCATGATGTTCGATACCTGGGATGTGGGTGCTCCCGGCGAATCGGTCGCCATCGTGGCCAATTCGACCGTCAAGGCGATGTGGAAGGAAAAGCCCGCCGAGTATTGGACCGTCACCTTCGACGCCAATGGCGGCAGCGGTGAAATGGGTTCGTTCCCGGTGGAGAAGGACTCGTATCTTACCCTTCCCGACTGCGTATTCGACGCCCCGGAGGGCAAGGAATTCGACAAGTGGAACTATGGCGCGCCCGGCACGTCGATCCTGATGGACTCGGATAAGACGATCATGGCCCTGTGGAAGGATAAGGTCTATTGGACTGTCAGCTTTGACGCGGACGGCGGCAGCGGTGAAATGGGCTCGTATACCGCGCTGGACGGCGAGAGTTATGTCCTGCCGGAATGTGCCTTCACCGCCCCGGAGGGCAAAGCGTTCGACACGTGGGATCAGGGCGATCCGGGCACGGTGATCGCCATTACCTCCAATCTGACCGTCAAGGCCATCTGGAAGGATGCCGAGACCTGGACGATCACCTTTGAAGCAAACGGCGGCAGCGGCGAGATGGCGGCGATCAAGGTGGAGAAGGGCAAGGATTACACCTTGCCGGAATGTGCTTTTACCGCCCCGGAGGGCAAAGAATTCGATCAGTGGAACTTCGGCGCGCCCGGCGATGTGATCACATTCGTCGATAACACGACGATCACCGCCCTTTGGAAGGATAAGGAAGAAACCCTGGCCAATCCTTTCGTGGATGTCTTTGACGACGACTACTATTATGATGCGGTGCTGTGGGCCTATTACGCCGAGCCCCAGGTGACCAACGGCATCGACGCCACCCATTTCGGCCCTGACAATACGGTGACCCGGGGCCAGGCGGTGACCTTCCTCTGGCGTGCCATGGGCTGCCCGGAGCCCAGCTCGACGGACAATCCCTTTGAGGATGTGGCGGAGGGCAAATACTACTACAAGGCGGTCCTCTGGGCGGTGGAAAAGGGCATCACCAACGGCACGGACGCCACCCACTTCACCCCCAACCAGACCTGCTCCACGGCCCATATCATCACCTTCCTCTATCGGACGATGGGCATCGGGGACAACGGCTGGTATCAGGTGGCGGAGGCCTGGGCGAAGGGCGCCGGTCTGCTGGACGGGCTGGACATCACCGTCGCGCCGAAGGTGGACTGCCCCCGCTGCAATGTGGTGCTGTTCCTCTATCGTCAGCTGGCGGCGTGATCGGAGATAAACAGGATTCCGGCGGGCGGCGCAAAGTGCGCCGCCCGCCGATTTCCCGCCTTCTCCGTTGGCGGAAGGCGCTTCGCGTCAAAATGGGGGCTTCCCTTTTTCTTATATTATGATATACTACCATTTACATCAGCAGAGGAGGCCGGAGCATGGATAAAAACGAGATCATCCGCGTGGTGCGGGAGCAAAACGTCAGGTTCATCCGCCTGCAGGTCACGGATATTTTCGGGCAGCTGAAGAACGTGGCCATCACCGCTTCTCAGATCGAGAAGGCCATGGACAACCAGATCACCTTCGACGGTTCTTCCATCGAGGGCTTTGTCCGCATCCACGAGAGCGACCAGTATCTCTGGCCTGACCCGGAGACCTTCCAGCTCCTGCCCTGGGACCGGGGGCTGGGTAGCGTGGCCCGGCTCATCTGCGGCGTCCATAACCCCGACGGGACCCCCTTCGTGGGCGACCCCCGCTATGTGCTGAAGCAGCAGCTGGCCAAGGCCGCCGCCCTGGGCTACACCTTCAATGTGGGCCCGGAGTGCGAGTTTTATCTCTTCAAGACCGACGAAATGGGCCGCCCCACCCTGGAACCCAACGACGAGGGCGCCTATTTCGACATGGGCCCCCTGGACAACGGGGAAAAGACCCGGAGCGAGATCTGCCTGACCCTGGAGGAGATGGGCTTCGAGATCGAAGCCAGCCATCATGAGTGCGGCCACGGGCAGCATGAGATCGACTTCAAGTATGCCGAGGCCCTAGAGGCGGCGGACGATATCCTCACCTTCAAGCTGGCGGTGAAGACCGTGGCGGGGCTGAACGGGTTCCACGCCACCTTCATGCCCAAGCCCATCTTCGGTATGGCGGGCAGCGGCATGCATACCAACATGTCCCTTTTCAAGGATGGGGAAAACGTGTTCTTCGATCCGGCCGCCCCTCAGAAGCTCTCCGACACCGCCCGGCATTTCATCGCCGGCCTTCTGGAGCATGTCCCGGCCATGTGCGCTGTTACGAATCCCCTGGTGAATTCCTACAAGAGGCTGGTACCCGGCTTCGAGGCCCCCTGCTACCTGGCCTGGAGCACCCAGAACCGCAGTGCCCTGGTGCGGGTCCCCGCGGCCCGGGGCAAGAGCACCCGGGTGGAGCTGCGCAGCCCCGACCCCGCCTGCAACCCCTATCTGAGCCTGGCCCTCTGCCTGGCTGCCGGGCTGGACGGGGTGGAGCGGAAGCTGGAACCCCCCGCGGAGGTGGCGGAGAACATCTACGGCATGACCAAGGCCCAGCGGGAGGAGAAGGGCATCCGTAATCTTCCCGGCAGCCTGGAGGAGGCCATCGCCGCCTTCAAGGGCGATCCTCTGATCCGCCAGACCCTGGGGGACCACGTCTACCGCCAGTATCTCAACGGCAAGGAGACCGAGTGGGAGGAATACCGCACCCGCGTCAGCTCCTGGGAGGTCCAGCGGTACATCGGGAATTATTGAGAAGATATGGAAACTCCGCCGGGACGCGTCATGCGTCCCGGCGAACTTTTTTGTAAATTCTATCCCCCGTGGGGGCTTCTCAAGCTGAAATAACTGTGCTATCCTCATCCTGTCAGATTCAGCAGGGAGCTAAGCTTCCGGCGCTCAACCGCGGCCCTCCGGAGGCAGACCGGGGGGCCGCAGTGCATTAAGCCGCCGGAATGCGTATCGCATCCCGGCGGCTGCTTTCCGGCATTGCAGTTATAGATTCAAGGTTTGCATTTCTTGCATGGAACATAGCCCATTTCAATGATTTCTTCCCGTGTACCTGAATAGTCCCATCGATTCTCTGGCTTGATATCTTCGACGCTATTACAGGAGGGATAATGGAACTTCTTTGTGTTCGTGTTGATTACATAGTCGCGAACACTTGAACGATCTGGGCTTGGCACATCGTTACTTTCTTGTGATGAACCGTCGCCTTTGTTGGGCGTGGGTTCGGGTGTGGGCTCGGGCGTGGGCTGAGGCGTGGGTTCGGGTGTGGGCTCGGGCGTGGGCTCAGGTGTAGGTTGAGGCGTAGGCTCGGGCGTGGGCTCAGGCGTAGGCTCAGGTGTAGGTTGAGGCGTGGGTTGAGGCGTAGGTTCGGGTGTAGGTTGAGGCGTAGGTTCAGGTGTAGGTTGAGGCGTGGGTTCAGGTGTAGGTTGAGACGTGGGTTTGGGTGTGGGCTGAGGCGTGGGTGTTGTGGGCGATTCAACCGCTTCCACTTCGTTTGTTGGCTCTGCCGCGCTGTCTTGTTCAGTGACGGAGACTTCCGGTGAGTTTGAGCCGGATGATTGTGAGGGACCTCCACAACCAGCAAATAAACCGAGCGTGCAAAGAATAAGAATGAAAATAAGAACCCTTTTCATTTCTTGAATCCCTCTCAAAACTCCGTTCTGCCGATCAGGTCGTTCTGCAGGCCCTCGCTCAGTTCCACGAAGTAGGCGCTGTATCCCGCGATGCGCACCAGCAGGCCCTTGTAGTCCTCCGGCTTTGCCTGGGCGGCCAGCAGGGTGTCCTTCCCCACGATGGAGAACTGGCTCTGCATGCCTCCCTGGGCAAAATAGGTCTTCATGAGGGCGATGAGCTTCTCCCGGCCCTCCGGCCCGGCCACGGTGCCGGGGGAGAATTTCCAGTTGAGGATGATGCCGTTGCCGATCCGGGCGTGGTCCATCTTCGCCACGCTGGAGGCCACCGCCGTGGGGCCGCTGACGTCGTGGCTGGCGGCGCGGGTGTGGACGGGGCCCATGCAGTCGCTCACCGGCTCATAAGCCCGGCGCCCGTCGGGGGTGGCGGCGTCCACACTCCCGTGCATCACATTGTTGGTGACGCTGTAAACCCCGGGCATGTATTCGCCCCCGTGGGGCGTGGGCCGGTGCTCCACGTTCGCGCAGTATTCGGAGATCACCAGCTTCGCCAGCTCGTCGGCATAATCGTCGTCGTTGCCGTAGTGGTGTACCTTGGGGCTGTTGACATAGGCGTAAAGAGTCTCGTACCCTGCCCAGTCCTTCCGGAGAGCGTCCAGCAGCTCCGCGCCCGTGACCTTCTTTTCGTCAAAGACCAGCTGCCTTATGCTGCTGAGGCTGTCCGCCGTGGTGCCCAGACCCACGGCCTGGGGCCCGCTGTGGTTGTACCTTGCGCCGCCCGCGGTGATGTCCAGGCCCTTCTCGATGCAGTCGTCCATGAGCAGGCTCAGGTAGGGCAGGGGCTTCAGGCGCTGCTGGGCAAGGTCGATCTTGTTGATGCAGGAGATCATGAGGTCGCACCAGTATTTCATCTGGGCCTTGAAGGAGGCGACCACGTCCTCGAAGCTCTTCGCCGTCTGGAGGCTGCCGGTGTCCGGCCCCAGGCCCGTGCACCTGCCGTGGTAGGGGCAGCTTTCGGAGCAGTCGATGCATTTTCCCCCGTTGATGGCCAGCTGCAATACCTTCGCCAGGTTGAAGGAGGCGGAGTCGTGCCAGCCGTAGGTCTTCCCCGGGATGCAGGGCTCCACGCAGCCCACTCCAACGTAGCACCGGGCGTCCTCGATGGGCTTAGAGTAATTCATGAGGGCCTTGATCATCATGTCGTCGTTGAAGATCTTGGGTTCCCCGGTGCCGATGCGGATGACGTTGAAGGTCTTTTCCCAGAATTCCTTGGGATTAGCCTCATTGAGGCGCACCCCCATCCAGGGGTTGGGGATGCGGGTGTGGGCGTGGGCGTCCAGCACCATGTAGCTCAGGTCGTTCACCGCGTCGTTGCCATTCTCGTCCACGCCGCCCACGTCCAGGGCCGTGCCGCCCATGATGGTGCCGCTGGAGAAGATGATGGCCCCCGTGTCCCGGATCTTGCGCAGCTGGTGCATCTTCACGAAGGCATGCTCGATCAGCTCCTGCATCAGCTCCCGGCTCAGGTTCCCGGTCTCCGTGTCCCTCTTGTAGAAGGGGTAGAAAAGCTGATCGAAGCGCCCATAGGTGACGCTGTGGCCGTTACTTTCGATGATGATCATGTTGGTGGCGATGTGCCAGAGCTGGATGGCCTCCCAGAAATCCCGGGGCGGGTTCTCCGCGACCCAGAGGCAGTTGGAGCTTACCCGTTCCAGCTCCTTCCGGCGGGTTTCGTCCTGCTCCTCCGCGGCCATGCGCGCCGCCAGCTCCCCGTAGCGGCGGATATAGGTGCTTGCCCCGTCCAGGGCCACGTCCTCTGCCAGGTAGAAGTCCCGCTTTTTCGCGTCCTCCGGCTTCGAGGTGTCCAGGGCCGCCAGCTTGGCGCGCACCTGGGCCCGGATGCCCTTCCAGCCCAGGCGGAAGAGCCTAGAGTAGTCGGCGCAGACGTGGCCCACCCCGGCGTAGACATAGAGCCCGTCCAGCACCACGCCCTTGCCCAGGTGGTTGCCCTGCTTCTCTTTTTCGGAGTAGTCGGCGATGATGGCCTCCGACACGGTCTTTCCCTTCCAGAAGGGCTGCAAAAGGTCAAAGACCGTCCGCTTCACCTCGTCGGAAATGACGTAGCGGTCGTTCGTGCGCTCCTCCATGGGCCGGTAGAGGAATTCGTCCGCCAGCCAGTCCACGCTGAATTCCGGATAGAGGGGGGCGCTGTTGGGCTTCGCCGCCAGCTCGCCCACGATCAGCTCCTCCGGCCAGATGTGGATCTCCACCCTCTCGTAAAGCTCCCGCAGGGTCAGGGCCCAGCGGAGGGCGGGGGTATAAGAAGCGTATTTGTCGTAACATTCCGTGACGATCTTTGCCCGTTGATCGTCGGCGGTGGAGTCCATGTTGTTCACCCAGTCCAGCATCCGGTTGATGCGGGGGAAGGGAGAGGGGTCCTTCGTGAGGCCGCTGACCCCCACGCCCCACTCCCGGTCCAGGGGCTCCACGGCCAGGGGCGGCATCTGCTTATTCATGGCTTTTGCTCCTTTCTGCGGAGAGATCTATCGTATAACGTGAGATAAGAATGTGCTTTTTGAGAACCAAATTCATTCCTGGGCTTTCTCCCGGGGGAGCGGCTATGGCTGGGCGGAGGACGCTCTGGGCCGGGCGGTCTCCTCCTCCGCCGAAGCCTCCACCGTGCCGTCCACCAGCCGCAGCAGTTCTCTGTCCTCCATTCCGTCGCAGGAAGCGCTGAGGCAATACCAGTGCTTTCCCAGGTGCACATAGCTCTCCAGGGTGCTGTATGGGTCGGAATCCAGGTCCCAGACCCCGGTCTCGCTCCCGGTCCCCGCCAGGAAATCCTCCATCAGCTCCGTCTCTGAAAATGTGAGCCGCCGCCAGCCCAGGGCAAGGTAGCCTCCGTCCATGGCGAAGAGGGCGGTCAGCCGCCCGCCCTGGCTGTCCACCCCGGTGTAATCCGGCTCCGAACCCCGGAAGGTGAAGGTCAGCGCGTCGTCATATTCCCCCGTGAGGCGCTCCGGCCACGCCGGCACCGGCTCCTTCGCCTCCGCGGAAAGGCAGCCGGGGAGCAGGACCAGGAGGAGCAGCATCAGGGACAGCGGAATCAAGGCTTTTTTCATAGGGGCCTCCCTTCGGCTCCGCGGGGTAAAAACGGTATGGCGTCAACGAGCGTCCAATAATACAAGTTTATCATATCACACCCCGCCGCCGATTGCGAGAAAAATACGGGAAAAGCGCGGAGTATACTTCCCTGGTAGTTCTTGGTATGGTATAATTCCCTCTGTTCCGTCAGGTGCTGGTGGCGAGTTGTAGTTCCCTAGTAGTTCTTGGTATGGTATAATCACATCAGACAGGACGAGCGACGTGCCGATGTTGTAGTTCCCTGGTAGTTCTTGGTATGGTATAATATTGACAAGGAACTGGACTGGGACAGCGAGGTTGTAGTTCCCTGGTAGTTCTTGGTATGGTATAATGAAGGGCGCAGGGGCCTGCCACTGATTGATGTTGTAGTTCCCTGGTAGTTCTTGGTATGGTATAATTATGTCCAGCTGCACCTGCTTACGCCTCATGTTGTAGTTCCCTGGTAGTTCTTGGTATGGTATAATTACCACTCTTTGCCATAGCGAGTTCAGGATGTTGTAGTTCCCTGGTAGTTCTTGGTATGGTATAATCGAGACCGGAAACGGCCCGGAGGATCAAGCCTCCGGGCCGTTTTGCATCTGAAAAAGACAAGAAAACTTTATGGAAAAGACGGGTTTGCGTCAGAAAAAAGACAATTGCTGGCTTTCAAAGGGCTCGTCCGCTTCCGTTAGATTTCCCAGTAAGATCTCAATGGACTCATACTGCTTTTCCGTGATGACCAGGAACCGGATCGCGCCGTTGTCCGGCAGGTCCAGGCGGATGCGGGCGCGGTGCTTCTCCACGGCGTCCATGCCGTTGCATACCCGGGCATAGACGGAATATTGCAGCATATGGTAGCCGTCCTTTTGCAGGAATTTGCGGAATCTTCCGGCTTCCCGCCGCTCCGCCGCAGTTTTTACCGGCAGGTCGAAGAAAACGAGGATACGCATAAATCTATTCATAGCTGTGCTGCTTCAGCTCCGTCAGGGCGGGCAGCGTCAGCACCGGCTGCTTTTCCTCCATCGCCCGCCGCAGGCTTTGGATCTCCCGGTCAATGGCATAGGAGACGCTGTGGCGCTGCCCGCCGGACAGCATCTCCAGATTCAGGCAATTGAAGAGCGCCCGCTTGCGCTCCGGCGTCAGCTCTTCCTCCTGGTCCGTGAAAGAGTGGACCAGCAGGTCCACCAGCGGACGGAAAGGCTCCATCAGGTCGTCCGCCAGGTTGAAGGCGTTCAATGCGCTGCGGTGGTGGATGCCCAGAGAGGGAAGAAAGCCATAGACGGCGAGGGTCCTTGCGGTACAGCCCCGCAGGATCGCGTAGCCGTAGTTGAGCGCAGCGTTATACCCGTTCTCCTCGCCGCGGGTGAAGCCCTCTCCGAAAAGCGCGGGGAAATAGAGCTGGGCGGCGGTGGCCTCCGCATTTTCACTGTCGCCGGAGCGCACCCGGTCCGCCAGGGAGAAGAGAGCCTGCGCTTCGCTTTCTTTTCCTGCCAGGCGGAGGCAGAGGGCCTGGTTGCTGATCTTGGCCTTCACCACGCTTTGCCACAGCCGCTTTTTCAGGGGCTCCGTGGCCTCCATCTGGTTCCGGAGGACCGTCAGGGCCCGGCTGTGCTGCTGGAAAGGCGTCAGCACCGCGCATGGGATATGCTTTTCGTCGCAGAGAAAAACGGCGCAGCCGCATTGACCCAATCGGGCCAGTGCGGCTGTTGTGATGGTGCTGCGGCGGTTTTCCAGCAGGAGGGCGGAGATGTCCTCCATCGGTACGGTATGCTCCCGGTCCGTGCGGATGACCAGCTGTTCGTCCCGCAGGGTGAGCTGGGCCGGACTTTCGATCATGATGCTGCGGAATGCCATGCTCAGCTCTCCTTTCCGGAAAAGCCGAGCCGCTTTTCCCTTTTGACGGGATGATAGTTTCCCAAAATGTCCACCGTGTATTTTTCGATGCTGTCCAGGGTCTTGAGCCCCAGCTTTGGCAGGGAATAGCTGTTGTCGTGACTGCGTAGTTCTATACAAGCGCCGTTTATGTTAGTGCTGACATAATACAAGAGCTCACTAATACTCTGTACCGTTTCCGGTAGATTGCTGTCGGGCTGGCTGACCTTCAGCTCAAAGGGCTTTTTTCTGCTCACCCTTACCAGGTCGTTTGGATAGAGGGAGAAGAGAAAATCCTCCTCCCGCATTTCCTTCCATTGTGCATAGGGAAGGTGGGCGATCACCGCCCGATTTGGGAGCTCCGGCTTCAAGGTGTCCGCTACATAGATGGGCACGACGTAATACCCGTCGTCCTTGACGCGGAACACGTCCACCCGCACCATGCTGTCGTGGTTGGCCATGCCGTCGCCTCCGTGGAGCGGGACGGCCAGGGTGCTCTTTTCCTGCAGCTTCACCTTGCGCACCAGCGGGCCGGGGGTCCCGTCGCTCTTTGGCTTGTAGAAGGGATCGGCAAATGCTTTCGCTGCGTTTCCGCCAAAGGCTTTCAGCCTTTCCTTCAGGGCTTCATAAAGCAGCCGGTCGTCCTGGGGGCGGTAATAGTCCGCGATTTCCCCTTCCTTGTCCAGCTTGAGATCGGTAAGGGCTCTTTTTACGATCAGCATGCCCTGTTCTTCAAAAACCTTGCCGCTTTTGACCGTCTGCAAATGTGCCGCGCCGGTCACCTTATGCCGGGGCATGCGGGAGACGAACAGAGGATGCACGGGGACCTGCCCTCCGGCATATACGGGGAAGTTCTGCTCCATGACGGCCACTTCCGGGTCGTGGCCCAATCTTGCCTCCAATTCCCTGCGGAACCATGCCCAGGGATAGGGGAACTCCTTCACGATCTCCCCGGTGGTCTTGTCTATAACGAAGCGGTTTCCCTCCTCGTGGAGATAACGGTTTTCCCGATATTCCGCATACCGGCTGACCGCCTGGATCATTCCGTCCGTCGTACAGGCTACCACGAGTGCATCGACGGCGTGGTGCAGGTCGCCGTTGGCCCGAACCTTGGAGATGCCCCAGCGTTTGCGGAGATAGGAGGTCACGCTGCCATTTACGGCGGTCACCCGTTTCTGCCGCTCGGTCTGGAACGGCGCAAAGGCCAAGTGGTCGTCAATGTAGTTCAGGAAGAAGCGGGAGGCTGTCTTCGTGTCTTGAAGATTGCGTTCCTTGAAGCGCGCTTCATCTTCGGAGGTGATTTTTTCCTTCAATAGCTGCTGCCTTTTCCGGTAATCCCGAACGCTGTTGTTCACCCACACGATGAACCTGTCCCGCTTCTCTCCGGTCAGGTATTCCAGCGGCAGCCGGTTCCCCTTGTCCCGGTTTTCCCCTGCCAGAACAAGCACCTTGTTTTTGTAGCCGTCGTCGAAGGAAATGCTGTATGGAATGATATGGTCAACCTCGGCGTAATCGGCGTCGAAGAGATGTTCGATCCGGATGGGCTTTTGAGAATATGGACTGATGCCGCCCTGTTCCTCGTAGAGCCGCAGTTTCACCAGGTCTTGTCCGGTGGGAGAGGCTTTTCCGTACTCCGTCCTGATCCGCTCCATGCGGCGTTCGTTTTCCGCCCGGTTGCTGTCCTGCTCTTTCTTGATTTGATTTCGCTCGTAGAAATCCTTGGACATTTCCCGCGCAAGCTCAATGTTGACGAAGGTGGGGCTGCATCCCCGCTCCCGGACAATGGCGTTGACCACCTTGATGGATTGGGAGATCGCGCGCAGCACCACGGGGCTTGTGATCGTGTTCCTGGCTTCCTCGTCCAGTGGGGGAAGCAGTTTGCTCTTCTCTTTGCCCTCATGGGCCTTGAAGGCGTATCCGGCGGCCTCACAGGCTTCGTTATACTTCATTCCCTGCTCCAGGAAGGGAATGAGCTTGTCATAGGCCTTGACCGAAAGATGCCCGAATTTGGAAAAATTCAATGTCTCTGCTATATCCATATCCGCATCGGAAAGGCCGGCCTTTTCCAGCCTGGGGCGGATTTTCTCGGAAGTCTTGAAGACGGAAAGCGTGTGGCCGATCTCGTTGCGCTGTTCTTTCGTGAAGGTGGCGAAGTGCCCCTTTGAAAGCCTGTCGAAAGCCGCACGCATCTGGTGATAGGCTTTCATACATCCCAGCTTGGTTTTCTTTTCCGCCTGTCCCTGCTCGACCCCGTTTCGGTAGGATACCGTGTTGAAGGTCACCTCTGCCGGAAGGCCCAGCTCCTTGCGGATTCTCGCATAATTCAGATCGGCGGTCTTGTGGGCCAACGCAACGATGGTTTCCCGCTGCTCGGCGCTCAAGGCTTCTCCACTCCCGTTCCGGACAAGTCGAATGTGGTTGACGGCTTCCAGAAGCGAGAAATACTCAAAGGAGTACGTTGCCCTGGCCGCTCTCGGTTCTCCTGGCTCAAAAGTGCAGCTGCCGATCATGCGCTCGATTTGGCTGCCTGCATAGGGGCTGTTCGCACCGGGGCCATCGTCAAAGCTGCGCTGACTGAGAAGGATTTCCAGGTATTCCGCTTCAAAAGTTTCATCGGCTATCTGGCTTCCCAGCTTCCGTTGTGATGTGAAAATCAGCCGGACTTCGTCCGCCACCATATCCCGGCTGACGGTTGCAATGTATTTGCCGCCCTTGTTCCTGCGGTGTTCCTGATAGGCCTCGTCTTTCAGGAGCATTTCCGCGACGGTGCGGTAGCCCTTTTCTGCCATGCGGGATTTGTTCGCATTTACGGAAGCCAGAAGTTCGCCATCTTCGCCGGAGGCGTCGCCTTTTCGGTTGGACTTGAACCCTCTGCGCTGGGAAATATGGATCAGGATGCGGGCCAGTTCCTTGTTGTTGACGATTCTGTCCAGCGCATCAACTCGCAATTGATAGACGTCCGAAAGCTGTCCGTCAAACAGATGGAGGAGCTGTTCCTCTGTCAGCAGGCCTTTTTGAACGATCAGACGGCGTATCCGTTCATTGCGGTGGGCATGCCGCCGCAGCCTGCGCCGCATGCTGCGGGCTTCCCTCCTTGGCGCGGCGAGGGAAGCGCCGGTTTTGGGCTGCTCCGCCGCATCGAAAATGCGAGCGCCCATCCCGATGATACCGAATGGCTGATCTTCCTGATCCAAGGCAACGGTTGCCCAACCAACGGAAGTGATGCCGATATCCAGGCCGATTGCGTAAGGCAGCATGGGTTTCATCCTTTCTGTGAATATCTGCGTCTCATGAAAGAGACAACGCCCCGCATAAGCGAGGCGTTGGAGCTCTGCGGTTTACTACCTTATCATAGTAACCTGATAATCCTTGGTATGGTATAAAGGATTGATATAAGAATACCATGCTGATTAAATCCTGTCAACCTTGAATAGGGAGTCCGCTCCATTTTCTTCTAAACTTCATCGCCGCAACTTGACAAATTTAGCGCGGCAGAGTATCATAGTGCCACATAATACCAGGTCTGGATAGAGGCGCGGCCGACATCAGTACTTCTCACAGGAACCTCCGGGCAGAGGGGAGAGGGAAAGGGGAGACCGCCGAGGGGACGGAAAGGCCCGTTTTCCGCCGCCCGGGCCGTCGGAGAATACCCGGCGGACTGCCGCAGCGATGCGGAGCGCTGTCCGTGCCCAAGGTCCGGCGGAAAGCCGCCGTGTCCGCGTCATGAGGCAGCGTGAGCCTCATGGCGTTTTGCTTTTCCGGGCCGGAGTTGGAGGGGAAACCATGAAAACGTCTCGGCGTATCCTGCGAATCCTCCTGCTGGTCGTGCTGCTCTGCTCTGTTCTGACCGTGAGCGTGCTGGCCGCCGACGGGGAAGAGGGGCCCCGCATGTTCGGCACCTTCTGGGCTTTGATCCCGCCCCTGGTGGCCATCGTCCTGGCCCTGATCACCAAGGAAGCATACAGCGCCCTTTTCGTGGGCGTGGTGCTGGGCGCTCTGTTCGCGGCGGACTTCGCCCCGGTGAAGACCGTGAACCTCATCATCAGCGACGGGCTCATCACCGCCCTGGCGGACAATGCGGGCATCTTCCTGTTCCTGGTGCTGCTGGGCATCCTGGTGGCGCTGGTGAATGCGGCGGGCGGCTCGGCTGCCTTTGGCCG
>JAEEGK010011794.1_pt1 | contig 19919 bp, 16 predicted proteins | sample 8958771 | NCBI WGS metagenome assembly JAEEGK01 (sample SAMN16246547, study PRJNA631951) | gut metagenome | biome: gut microbiome; feature: rumen; material: SC-attached | host: Bos | place: Iran: Karaj | collected 2018-10
TGGCGGGGGATGGCGAGCAAGGCTGCTAATCCCTTTGCCGCTAAAACCATTTCATAAACGAAAAAAGGATTAGCAAAATGAAGACTTTCTGGAACACCCAAGGCGGACTGACCCAGCTCCCAGAGTGGCAGCCCAATTGCTGGATACAGGTGACATGCCCCACCGAAGAAGACCAGCATGAACTCGAAGAAAAGTTCAACATCCCTGACTATTTCATGTCGGATATCAGCGATACCGACGAGCGTGCCCGTTATGAGTACGACGATGGTTGGATGCTCATTATCTTACGTATTCCTTATGTCAAGGAAATACGCTCAAGAACACCATACACCACAGTGCCTCTCGGTATTATTCATAAGCGCGACGTCACCATCACCGTTTGTTTCTATGAGACTAACATGATGATTGATTTTGTATCGTTCCAGCAGAGACGCAACGTGGGCTTTACCGACCATGTCGACATGATATTCCGCCTGTTCCTCAGCAGTGCCGTTTGGTATCTGAAACGTCTGAAGCAGATATCTATGCTGGTAGACAAGGCCAAGCGTAATCTCGACAAAGAAGTGAATAATGAGAGTCTGATTGGTCTGAGCCGACTGCAAGACTCACTTACATACTTCCAGACTTCTATCCGAGGTAATGAGAACCTTCTGCAGAAACTGAAGTTCAAACTACAGATCGACGAACTTGACGCCGACCTGATTGAAGACGTCAACATTGAGATGACACAGGCTCGCGAGACAACCAGCATCTATTCCAACATCCTTGAGTCGACAATGGACACCTACCAGAGTATCATCAACAATAATATGAACACAGTGATGCGTACGCTCACCTCTGTTACAATTCTAATGATGATTCCGACACTCGTCACCTCGATGTTTGGTATGAATCTTGTCAACGGCATGGAGGCCAAACCATGGGGATTTATTTTTGCCATCGTTGTTTCTGTCGCTATCTCAGGAATAGCATGGTGGGTTTTCCGTCATAAACGATTGGTATAAAAAGTAAAAAGGTAAAAGGGTAAAAAGGTAAAACAGCAGCGAAATATGTTAAATAATTTAAATTGGAGCCGCTTTACCTTCTTACTTTTTTACTTTTTTAATTATTTTATGTAATTTTGACCCCAAATGCAGTGGTGCAATGCACCATACTATTCTCAAATCATAAACTAAAATAGTTAAATGATGGACTCTCAAGACAACATCCTCGAGCAGGAGGTAAAACAAGAAGTTATCCAGGAAGCTGAAGCTCCTGAAGTCACAAATGAAGCTGAAGCACAGCCCCGCAAGGTCTATGAGACCAAAGCTGAGGTTCTGCGCCGTGTGCAGGATATTGCCCATGGCGAGGAAACCCCTCAGAAGGAGGAAGTGGAAAACCTGAAGACTGCGTTCTATAAACTCCATGTTGCAGAGCGCGAAGCTCAGCTGAAGGCTTACCTTGATGCAGGCGGAGACCCTGAGAAGTATCAGATCACCCCCGACGAGGAAGAAGAGAAATTCAAGGCGGAGATGGGTATCATCAAGGAGCGCCGTGCCAAACTCTTCAAAGAGCAGGAGGCAGAAAAACAAGAAAACCTCACCAAAAAGCTCGACATCATTGAGAAGATTAAGGCAATGGTCACCACCCCTGAGGATGCGAACAAGAACTACCAGGAGTTTAAGGCTCTGCAACAGCAATGGCGCGAGATTAAAAACGTACCAGCAGAGAAGGCCAATGAATTGTGGCGCAACTACCAACTCTATGTTGAGCAGTTCTACGATATGCTCCGTCTGAATAGCGAAGCTCGTGAGTATGACTTCAAGAAGAACAAGGAACAGAAGGAGCGTCTTTGCGAAGCTGCTGAGAATCTCGCTAACGAAGAGGACATCATCAGTGCTTTCCATCAGCTCCAGAAGCTCCATCAGGAATATCGCGAGATCGGTCCTGTTGCCAAGGAACTCCGTGAAGAGATATGGAATCGCTTCAAGGCCGCGTCAACAGTCATTAACAAGCGCCATCAACAGCACTTCGAGGGTATTCGTGCCAAGGAAGAAGACAATCTGGCACGTAAGACTGTGCTCTGCGAGAAGGTTGAGGCCATTGCAGCTGAAGAGAATAAGGGAAGCGGTGACTGGGAGAAGCATACCAAACAGATTATCGATATCCAGACAGAATGGAAAACCATCGGTTTTGCCCCTCAGAAGATGAACGTGAAGATTTTCGAGCGTTTCCGTGCAGCCTGTGACGACTTCTTTGGGCGCAAGGCAGAATATTTCAAAGGACTCAAAGACACCTTTAAAGAGAACGCCGACAAGAAGCGTGCCCTTATTGAGAAAGCGAAGGCTCTTCAGGATTCAACAGATTGGAAATCCACAGGCGACAAGATGATTGCCTTACAAAAGGAATGGAAGACCATCGGCATGGTACCTAAGAAGCTGGGTGACCAACTATGGGAAGAGTTCCTGGGAGCATGCAACAAATTCTTTGAAGCCCGTAATGCCGCAGGTGCCGGACAGCGCAGTGAGGAGCATGCAAACCTGGACAAGAAACGTGATGTCATCGAGAAACTCAAGGCAGTGGCAGAAGAGGCCGGTGAGAATGTTCAGGACAAGGTTCAGCAACTCGTTGAGGAATACAATGCCATCGGCCATGTACCTTTCAAAGAGAAGGATAAGATCTATGAAGAGTATCACGCCGTGCTTGATAAACTTTATAAGGACTTGAACATCAGTGTGGCCAAGCGCCGTCTGAACAACTTCAAGCAAAGCCTTAAACAGGTAGCAGAACGCGGAGAGAATGCACTTGACAATGAGCGTGCCCGCCTGTTCCGCCAATACGAGGCAATCAAGCAGGAGGTTCAGACCTACGAGAATAATCTTGGTTTCCTGAATGCCAGTTCAAAGAAGGGCAACAGTCTTATCGACGAAATGAATCGTAAGGTTCAGAAACTAAAAGACGACATGAACCTGGTTCGTGAGAAAATCAAGGCTATCGACGCTGAAAACAAGGAATAACAGATAAGGAAATCCCGCCAATTGGCGGGATTTTTATCTTTTTTATAAATTTTCCTCCAAAAAGTTTTGGTAATTCAAGAAAAAGCAGTACCTTTGCACCCGCAATTCAAAATTGCAACCTTCCATTGGGGTATGGTGTAATGGTAACACTGCAGATTCTGGTCCTGCCTTTCCTGGTTCGAGTCCGGGTACCCCAACAGAGAATAAGAGGTTTCCAAGAAGGAAGCCTCTTTATTTTTTTCCCAAATCAAAATAAACTCTAATTTATTTTGCATTTCACCCGATTTACTGTACCTTTGCACCATTATTCACCTATTTATATATTAATGAAGGAATTAGTACGAACAATTACAGAAGCAATTCAAGAAAAAAAAGGTAGTAACATCGTCATAGCCGACCTGACGAAAATTGAGGGCACTATCTGCCAATATTTCATCATCTGTACAGGCAACTCACCTGCACAGGTTGATGCCATCACTGAGTCTGTCAGCGACATGGCTCGTGAGCGCCTGCATGAGAAGCCCGTCCATGTCGTTGGTCAGGAGAATGCCCAATGGGTGGCTATGGACTATAGCGACGTGCTGGTACATATTTTCCTGCCTGATGTTCGTGAGTATTACGACCTCGAGCATCTTTGGGAGGATGCCCCTTTAACACAAATACCCGATTTGGATTAAACATTAATAACTTATGGATAATAAGAAACTGAATAATAGTGGCAATGGGCCGAAGATGAATATGCCCCGGTTCAACATGAGCTGGATCTACCTCATCGCCATCCTTGCCCTCGGACTGCTCTACTTCTCAAGTGGGGGGGCCACCAACAGCAGTGTAAGCAAGACAGCCACATATAGTGAATTTAAGTCAATGGTCTCTCGGGGGTATGCTTCGAAGATTATTGTCAACAAGTCGCAGAGCACCCTCAAGATGTACGTCAAACCAGAACACATCCGTGACGTTTTCCATCAGGGCAGTCAGCAGACTGGTACCGACCCCTATGTAGAGGTAGAATTCGGTTCTATTGACCAGGTTGAGGGTTTTATTGAGAAATCAAAAGAAGATAAGACCTTTACTGGAAGCTACTCGTTTGAGAATAAACGGGAGAACGAGTTCTTATCGCTGATTCTATCTAACCTCATTCCTATTTTATTTATAGTAGGATTGTGGATATTCCTGATGCGTCGCATGGGCGGCGGAGGCGGTGGCGTTGGTGGCGGTGTCTTCAACGTAGGTAAGAGCAAAGCTAAGATGTATGAGAAGGGTGGTGAGTTAGGCATCACGTTTAAGGATGTGGCCGGACAGGCTGGTGCCAAACAAGAGATACAGGAGATTGTTGACTTCCTGAAGAATCCACAGAAATATACCGACTTGGGTGGTAAGATACCCAAGGGAGCCCTGTTGGTAGGTCCTCCGGGAACAGGTAAAACCCTGTTGGCTAAGGCTGTAGCAGGTGAAGCTGGTGTGCCTTTCTTCTCAATGAGTGGTTCTGACTTTGTTGAGATGTTTGTGGGTGTTGGTGCATCGCGTGTGCGCGACCTGTTCCAGCAGGCCAAGCAGAAAAGTCCATGTATCATCTTCATCGATGAGATTGATGCTGTGGGACGTGCTCGATCAAAAAATCCTGCTATGGGTGGTAACGATGAGCGCGAGAATACGTTGAATGCCCTGTTGACTGAGATGGACGGATTCGGTACAAATAGCGGTGTTATCATTCTGGCTGCTACCAACCGTGCCGATATGCTTGATTCAGCTCTGCTGCGTGCAGGACGTTTCGACCGTCAGATACACGTCGATCTGCCCGACTTGAATGAACGTAAGGAGGTCTTTCAGGTTCATCTCAAGCCCGTTAAGACCGACGACAGCGTCGATATCGACTTCCTGGCTCGCCAGACACCAGGTTTCTCTGGTGCCGATATTGCCAACGTATGTAATGAGGCAGCCTTGATTGCCGCCCGTCACAATAGCCAGACAGTAAGCAAACAGGACTTCCTCGATGCCGTAGACCGTATCATCGGTGGATTGGAAAAGAAGACCAAGGTGATGACACAGTCCGAGAAGCGTTCTATCGCCATCCATGAGGCAGGCCATGCCACGATCTCTTGGTTCACCGAGTTTGCCAATCCACTGGTCAAGGTGTCTATCGTGCCACGTGGCCAGGCCCTTGGTGCTGCCTGGTATCTGCCCGAAGAGCGTGTGCTCCAGACGAAGGAGGCCATGCTCGACGAGATGTGTTCTCTCTTGGGAGGTCGTGCTGCCGAGGAGTTGTTCGTGGGTCATATCTCTACAGGCGCCATGAACGACTTAGAGCGCACCACCAAGCAGGCTTATGGCATGGTTGCCTATGCAGGTATGAGCGACAAGCTGCCCAATGTATGTTATTATAACAACGCAGAATATCAGTTCCAGAAGCCATATTCAGAGACCACCGCGAAAGTGATGGATGACGAGGTGCTGAAGATGATCAACGAGCAGTATGAGCGCGCAAAGAAGATACTGACGGAGCACAAAGAGGGCCACGCCCAGTTGGCTCAGTTGCTGATTGACCGCGAGGTCATCTTCGCCGAGGATGTAGAAAAGATATTCGGCAAGCGCCCCTGGGTCAGTCGTGCCGACGAGCTTCTTGAGGCTCAGATGAAAGCTGACGCAGAGCGCATGGCCGAAGAGCGTGCCAAGGAACTCGAGGCAGAAGCAAAAGAACTTGAGAACAAAGAAGAAACAAATAAAGTAGAGGAGTGATAATGAAGAACTTTTTTGTTAGAGCCTTGACAGGTATTCTGTTTGTGGCTGTCATCGTGGCCAGCTTCCTTCGCCCCGAGGCGATGGTGTTGCTCTTTGCCTTGATTACAGGCCTCACCATCTGGGAGTTCACTGGCTTGGTGAATCAGCGTGAGGCTATCACCACCAACCGCATGATCTCTACCGTGGCAGGTGTATACTTCTTCCTCGCCGTAGCAGGCTACAGCAGCGACCTGACCCCCTCAGCCGTGTTCATCCCCTATCTGGTTACGCTCATCTATCTGCTGGTGGCCGAGCTCTACCTGAAACACGAGGACCCCATCCACGACTGGGCCTACACGATGATGAGCCAGCTCTACATCGCCCTGCCCTTCTCGTTGCTCAACGTCCTCGCCTTCCACTTAACGCCGCAGGGCTACGTAACCTACGACCCCATTCTACCTCTATCGGTGTTCGTGTTCCTTTGGCTCAACGACACGGGAGCCTACCTCTGCGGTTCGCTCCTTGGGCGTCATAAGCTCTTCCCCCGTGTCTCCCCAGGCAAGTCATGGGAAGGCAGCATTGGCGGAGGCATCATCGTGATGGCTATTGCCCTGCTTGTAGGCCATCTCACGGAACAGTACGGCGTCAATCAGTTCCAGCTCTCAGCCTTCCAATGGGCGGGGCTCGGCCTCACGGTTGTCGTCTTCGGCACTTGGGGCGACCTGATAGAGAGCCTCTTCAAGCGCACTCTCGGCATCAAGGACAGCGGCAGCATCCTTCCAGGCCATGGTGGCATGCTCGACCGTTTCGACTCCTCGCTTCTAGCCATCCCCGCCGCCACCGTCTATCTCTACACGCTGATTGTATTTTAGGCGGCAACAGGTTCTGACCGAATTGTAAAGAAAACATGCATAAAAAAGCGCCTGCAGGTTTGCTCAATCTAGAGCAGCGGTAGGCGCTTTTTAGGTTCATACCGACCGAAAACGGGTTTGTCGTAAGGAAACTACGGGTTATATTACGACAAACTTAGGGTTTCCTTACGGCAAACCTAGGGTCTTTTCAGGTAAAGCAAGTTGTTTTTCCTTTGTGGAGATAGCTTCCAAAGGTGAAAGAGATAGTCTCTTCGAGTACAAAACAAGTTGTTTTGTTCCGAAAGATGACGTTTTAACGAGGCCTGAAGATTATCCGCTTTCGTAACAGTCACGTTCTCAATAGCTTACAAAAACGCCTCAAAACTCGCGTATTTGCAGCCAACAGACCGGCTGCTGACTAATTCGCGAGTTTTGAGAGGCCGTTTGTCAAGAAATATTAGATATTATTTCCTGTCGTAGCGAACGGCGAGGGTGGGTCTGTAGGTATTCTCGAGGGTAAGTGTGATGAATCCGCCTTCGCCTTCAAACTTAGCCACCTTATGGTCATCGCCATGCTTCGGCATGTTAGGCCATGCGCCAAGCTCCTTCTCAAACTCGTCGCGCATCTGCTGCCACAACTTGCGCGTGCTGTCGTTGGAGTGGAGATTCCAGTTCTCCTGCAGGGCAGCTACCTGTCCGTCCTTCTGGGCAATCACCAGGCGATAACGCACAGCATCGCTTCCCATCACCACCATCTGGAAGGCAGAATCGGTCTTGGCAGAGTCGATGGCAAAGCCACGAGCCGCGAGTGAGTCGATAAATGTCTGGAAAGGCAGTCCCATCGACAAACCGCGATAAGCCAGGTCTTTCTTCTCTCCACTGTTACAAGCGCAAAGCGCCACTAACGCCATGACGGCTACAAGAATCTTCTTCATACGTTATTGTTTTATAGATGATGTTGGGTGCAAAGATAAGTAAAATATGAAACACTAAGACACAGAGATACAGAGTTTTTTGTTTTTTTATCAAAAATCTCAACGACACAGCATCCTTGTATTGGAAAAATATCGTACCTTTGCAACCATGTTTGCACTTAACACCCTGCTTGCGACCCTGTTGGCCATACCTGTGGCAGAGAGCGACACCATCCGGACGGAGCGTCTGGATGAGGTGGTGGTAACCTCAAACTCTGCCCGTCAGCGCATTGGACAGGTACAGACGGGAGCCGAACAGTTGAAGCTGAAGGAACTCACTGCCTCGCCTCAGCTTTTTGGCAATCGCGACATTATGCGCAGCATCCAGCTGCTGCCTGGTGTAAAGGCAGAGAGCGACGCCTCCAGCGGATTTCAGGTGAGAGGTGGAACGGCCGCCCAGAACCTGATACTCTTTGACTTGGCGCCTGTATACAATGTGGGCCATTTGGGCGGACTCTTCTCTGCCTTCAACGACGATGCCTTGGCTGCCGCCACCTTATATAAGGGCATGCTGCCCGCTCAGTATGGCGATGCCTCGTCGGCAGTGCTCGACGTAACGGGCCGCATAGGCCATAAGCAAGAGTACCATGGAGGATTGAGCATCGGGCTGTTGGCAGCTAAAGCCACTATCGAGGGCCCCATCGTAAAAGACAAGGTCTCGCTGCTCGTCACAGCCCGAAGGTCATATATGGACATGTTTCTGAAGTCGACGGACAACTTCCGTAACAACACGCTCTACTTCTACGACGTAAATGCCAAGGCCGACTGGATCATCAACCGCCGCAACCAGCTCTTCCTGAATTTCTTCACAGGCCGCGACCGCACAGCTATCAACGATATGGCCGACATCCGATGGAGCAACCTGTCGGCCAGTCTGAAGTGGCTGCACCACTTCACTGACGACTCACACGCTCAATCCACCTTATATTATAGCGGCTATGGTACTGACAACGGTATAGACATCCTCGACATGAACATCTGGTTCTCAGGGCATATCCGTCAGACAGGCTTACGCCAGGACTTCCATCTGGCTCTGGGCAAGAACGTGATAGACGCCGGACTGCAGTCAGTATTGATGAATGTGAAGTCGGCAGAGTGGCAGCAAGTGACACTCCACGAGAAGGAGCAGCGCAGAGCCTGGGAGAATGCCGTCTGGGTGAACATGACCTTCCCCATAGGGTCCAAGATAAACATATCAGCAGGCCTACGCCTCAACGCCTTCTCTCCGCTGGGCGGCTCACTCTACTATGACATCGCTCCCGATGGAACCATCGACTGGTATTACAACTATGATAAGAACGAAATCGTGAAGACCCACCTCACGCTGGAGCCTCGCCTGAGCATGAACCTGAAGACGTCGGAGCTGACAAGCGTAAAACTGGGCTACGCACGCACATCGCAGAACCTGCACGCCATCAGAAACCAGAGCACCTCTACCCCCTTCGACCGCTACACCATGAGCAGTAACATCGTGAAGCCCGAGGTGGCCGACCAGGTGAGCGCGGGTTTCTATATGATGACGCCCTCGCAGATGTACGACTTCTCTTTAGAGACTTACTACCGCCACATCGACAACGTGCTCGACTATCGTGACGGCAAGTCGTTTGGCAGTGAGATAGAGATAGAACGCCTGGTGCTGCCTGGTCAGGGCAAGAGCTACGGCTTCGAGCTGAGTGCCCGCAAGAACAGTGGTCGGCTGACGGGCTGGGCCAGCTACACCCTCGCATGGTCGAAGACGCAGATTGACGGAGTGAACAACGGGAAATGGTATGACGCCAGCAACGACCGCCGTCACGACATAAACATCGTGGCCTTGTATCGACTTAACAAACGATGGTCGATGAGCGCCTCATGGGTATTCAACAGCGGACAGGCATTCACGGCGCCCAGCGGAAAATACCAGATAGAGGACAACTGGATTTACTACTACACCGAGCGTAACGGCTATCGCGCCCCCGACTATCACCACCTCGACGTGAGTGCCGTGTGGAGCAAGCACTACAGACGTCACACAAAAGAGTGGGCTTTCAGCATCTACAATCTCTATAACCACTACAATCCGTATCTCATCAACTTCGAGGACAGCGAGAACGGGGCCCGTACAAGAGCTGTGCAATATTCGCTCTTCGGCATTGTACCAAGTGTATCATTTAACATCAAATTCTGAAAATATGAAGTGGCTGAAATATGTTCTTATGCTCCTATGTCTGACCTCCTGCGAAAAGGACATTGACATTGACTATCACAAGGCAGAGAAGCGCTATGTGGTTGAGGCATCGGTCACCAATACAGGTACCACGGTACGCATCAGCCAAACCAATGCCATGGATGACAACTCTACCGTGAGCAACATCAACGACGCCACAGTAGTCATTACAGGCGACGACGGGACCAACGAGAGCATACCCTTTAGCAAAAACGGTTACTACACCTCAGCGCTCACGGGCAAACCTGGCATCACTTATCATATAGATGTACGTGTAGGCGGCGAGCACTTCACCTCCTCATCAACCATGCAACGCCTGCCAGTGATGAACAGCTTCCGTATTGTCAGAAAAAAGATCCTTTCAGAGAACTACATCCTCGGCGACATCCGCCTACAAGATATTCCCAACGAGGCCAACTGGTATTTCGTACACATCTACCGTAATAAGACAGGTTATCGCTGGTCGGTTTTGAAAGATGACACCAATCCCAACAAGGAACTGCAACAGTTGTTCGGTTTATTTCAAGAAGGCAGCAATGACGAGGACGTGCTCCACGAGGGAGAGGTCCTGCACATCGTGGTACGTGCCATCGACCAACGGGCATACGACTATCTATACTCCATGGAGCAGATGGACGAGACGGGCACTAACCCCATTAACAATTTTGCAGGGGGATGCTTAGGCTATTTCTCAGCCCATAGCGAGTTTTCCTTCGAAAGAGTTTATCACAAAGACGAGGTGGAAGATGAGGAATAACCTTTGCGAATGACAAAGGTCACCGTCACGTGATACTCCCCATTCTCATAGCGTAGCCATATAGTATCATCCGTAAACGTGACGACTTGGGCCAGGACTTTCTGTTCTGTCCCGTTCTCATCGAGATATTCCAGTTTCAGATTGTTATTGTCGCACTGATAAGTACCTTCATAAACAAGATGGCCAAACTGGTTCCACGAAGAGAACGTCCCCTTCCGCATCATACCATTATAGGAACCATCAGCACGAAACATAAACTTGTCATAGGCAAGGTTTTCCGGTTCCAGGTCTGTGTTTCCTTCGATGACCACATCGCCTTCACCCCAGCCCCTTTGCCAAGTACCAACAATGAAATCGCCCAAACGACGACCATCATCATCACCTGTGCCGCAGCCAAGAAGAAAAAACAAGGTAGCCAAACAGGCTACCTTGTTTATAAGTTGTTTACTTAACATTACCTACTTTTACAAGATATTCAGCAATCTGTACGGCATTCAGGGCTGCACCCTTACGAATCTGGTCGCCAGAGAGCCAGAAGGTAAGTCCGTTTTCATCACTGATATCCTTACGGATACGACCTACATATACATCATCCTTGCCAGCAGTCTCGAGCGGCATGGGATATGTCAACGTCGTAGGATCATCCTTCAGAGTACAACCAGGCGCAGCGGCAATTGCTTTCTGAGCCTCCTCGACGCTGATGGGCTTCTCGGTCTCAATCCATACACTCTCAGAATGTGAGCGCAGTGACGACACACGCACACACATAGCCGAGCACTTGGCATCGGTATGCATGATTTTACGGGTCTCGTTGTACATCTTCATTTCCTCCTTCGTGTAGCCATTGGGCTGGAACACGTCAATCTGAGGAATAACGTTATAGGCCAGCTGATGGGCAAACTTCTTGACGGTCTTCACCTCGCCCTCTTCAACCATCTCCTTATACTGCTGCTGCAACTCAGCCATGGCTGCCGCACCAGCACCCGAAGCACTCTGATAAGAAGCAACATGGATGCGCTTGATATGAGAGATCTTTTCCAGCGGCTGGAGAACTACAACCATCATGATTGTGGTACAGTTAGGATTGGCAATGATGCCACGGGGGCGATTCAGTGCATCCTCAGCATTGCACTCAGGCACTACCAAGGGAACATCATCCTCCATACGGAATGCACTTGAGTTGTCAATCATCACAGCACCATACTTGGTGATGGTCTCTGCAAACTCCTTCGACGTACCAGCACCAGCACTGGTAAAGGCGATATCAACATCCTTGAAGTCATCGTTATGCTGAAGTAACTTCACCTCAATCTCCTTACCCTTGAAGGTGTATTTCTTACCTGCGCTACGCTCAGAGCCAAACAACACCAGTTCATCCATCGGAAAATTACGCTCAGCGAGAATGCGAAGGAACTCTTGTCCTACCGCACCGCTTGCACCAACAATTGCTACTTTCATCTTGCCTTATTCTTTAATTGATTTACATTTTGGCTGCAAAATTACAAAAAATCCATGTAATCCATGTCATTCTGGCAAAAAAATTCGTACCTTTGCACACAGAATGACAATATTAACTGCATATCTGCCAATAACCGACCCCACATTAATCTTCTTTGTGGTGTTGCTGATTATCCTCTTTGCGCCTATCGTGATGAGTAAGTTGCGCATTCCCCACATCATCGGTATGGTGCTGGCAGGTGTGGTTATCGGGCAATATGGCTTCAACATTCTGGAGCGCGACAACTCTTTTGAACTCTTCGGCCGTGTAGGTCTGTATTATATCATGTTCCTAGCTGGACTGGAGATGGATATGGAAGGTGTGAAGAAACACTCCCGCAGGTTTTTCTTCTTTGGACTACTGACATGTATCATACCCCTGATTCTCACCTACATCATGGCCATCACCATGCTGGGATACTCTAGTACAGCCTCTTTCCTGTTGGGATGTATCATGGCTTCAAACACTCTGATAGCCTACCCCATCATCGGGCGCTATGGTCTGCAACGCCACTCTAGCGTAGCCCTCAGCGTAGGGTCGTCCATGATCTCGCTGTTCATGGCTTTGGTGATGCTGGCCGCACTCTCTGGCTCGTTCAGTCGCGACAGCGGCATCATGTTTTGGATGCTCTTTGTGCTCAAGTTTGCGGCTTTCTGTGTAGGCAGTGTCATTCTCATTCCAAAGGTCACACGCTATTTCCTTCGCCGATATAGTGATGCGGTGATGCAGTACATCTTTGTAATGGCCATCATGTTTCTCAGTGCCGCTCTGACCTCGCTCATCGGTCTCGAAGGTATCTTCGGAGCATTCTTCTCCGGTTTGATACTCAACAGATATATTCCCCATGTATCCCCTTTGATGAACCGCATCGAGTTTATCGGTAACGCCATCTTCATTCCCTATTTTCTGATCGGTGTAGGCATGCTTATCAATGTACGCACGCTCTTTACGGGCATCGACGTGCTGTGGGTAGTATTTCTGATTGTATTCTTTGGTACATTCGGTAAGGCCGTGGCAGCCTACATCTCAAGCCTCATCTTCCGTCTGACAAAAGCCGATGGGAACATGATGTTCGGCCTCACTTCTGCTCATGCAGCAGGCGCTATCGCTATGGTGATGGTTGGCATGCGTCTCGAAGTAGCCCCCGGGCAGTATCTTGTCAACAACGATATGCTTAACGGTGTCGTCATCATGATTCTCTGCACATGCATCATCAGTACCATCATGACCGAACATGCATCCAAGCAGATTATCATTCAGGAGAAGAGTCATTTACAGGCCGAGATGCCAAAAGATGACGATGAGAAGATACTGCTCTGTGTAAAATATCCGGAGATAGCCCCACATCTGCTCTATTTGTCGATGTTTATGCGAAATCAGCGATTGAACCGTGAACTAGTGGCTCTCAACGTAGTTTACGACGACCAGAATAGCAACAAGGCACGTGAACAGGGTCTGCGACTGCTCGAGAAGTTACAACAGACGGCCAGTGCTTCTGAGGTAAAAGTTCAGACACAGGTGCGATTGGCCACCAACATCGCCAACGGTATTAAGCATGCTTTCCGTGAGTTTGCCTGCTCCGAAATTATCATGGGTATGCATGTGCATACTGATATCAGCCCTCGCTTCTGGGGTGATTTCATACAGAGTCTTTATAATGGTCTGAACCGTCAGATTATCCTCACACGTTTCGTTCAACCGATGTCCACTCTGCGTCGCATTCAGGTTGCCGTACCATCTAGAGCAGAGTTTGAACCAGGATTCCACCGATGGTTGGAGCGTCTGAGCCGGCTGGCTGGACAACTCGACTGCCGCATCCAGTTCCATGGGCGTAATGAATCACTCATACTCATCAAAGAATATATCAATAACCGCCATCCTAATGTCAGGGCAGAGTACACATCCATGGCCCATTGGAATGAGCTTCCCCAATTGGCTTCAGGCATTGCACCCGACCACCTCTTTGTAGTCATCACTGCACGTAAAGGCACCATTTCCTATAAGAATGCGCTTGAACGGTTGCCTGATGAACTTCAAAAGCATTTCTCAGGTAAGAACCTGATGATTATCTTTCCCGATCAGTATGGAAATACCAAGGATGAACGAATGAGTTTCACTGAGGCTCAGCACCATGAAGAGAAGAGTATCTATGATGCTATCCTGCGTTGGATTCATTCGCGACGCATTGCAAATAACAAATAAAGAATTATGATTGATATTAAGAATATTACGAAGAGCTTCGGAGCGTTGCAAGTGCTGAAAGGCATCGACCTCCATATCGATAAGGGTGAAGTGGTGAGCATCGTAGGTCCTTCCGGTGCTGGTAAGACCACCCTTCTGCAGATTATCGGTACCCTTGATCGCCCTGACACTGGATCCATTCTCATCGACAACATCGATGTAACCAACCTCTCACAAAAAAAGCTGGCTGACTTCCGCAACCAGCACTTGGGTTTCGTGTTCCAGTTCCATCAGCTTCTCCCTGAGTTCTCTGCCATTGAAAATATCATGATTCCAGCTTATATCGCTGGGGTATCTCAGAAACAGGCACGTCAGCGTGCCAAGGACTTGTTGGCTTTTATGGGACTCAGCGACCGTGCGTCACATAAGCCCAACGAGCTCTCTGGTGGTGAGAAACAGCGTGTGGCAGTGGCTCGTGCCCTGGTGAACAATCCTGCAGTGATTCTGGCCGATGAACCTTCTGGTTCACTCGACACCAAGAATAAAGAGGAACTCCATCAACTCTTCTTCGATTTGCGTAACCAGTTTGGCCAGACCTTCGTCATCGTCACCCACGACGAGGGGCTCGCCTCCATCACAGACCGTACCATCCATCTGCGCGACGGTCTAATAGAAACTCCTATAATACCCCAAGAAACATGCTTAAACTCGGAGATTACAACACCCTCAGAATAGTAAAGACCGTCGATTTCGGTCTTTATCTAGATGGTGGCGAAGAAGGTGAGATACTTCTTCCCCAGCGTTATGTGACTAAGGACATGCACATCGGCGATGAGATTGAAGTATTCATCTACCTCGATCAGGAAGAGCGTCCTGTGGCTACCACCGAGCACCCCTACGCCAAAGTGGGCGAGTTTGCGAGTCTGGAGGTTGCATGGGTCAACCAGTTTGGCGCCTTTCTGAACTGGGGACTGATGAAGGATATCTTCTGTCCCTTCCGCGAACAGAAAAAGCGCATGGAACAAGGTCAGCGTCATATCGTATATATTAAGGTAGACGAGGACTCTTATCGCCTCATGGCTACGGCTAAGGTTGAGAAATACCTCACCACACCTATCATTACCGACCTGCCCTCACTGCAGCATGGTACCGAGGTGGACATCTTAGTGTGGCAGAAGACCGACCTTGGGTTCAAGGTCATCGTAAACAATAAGTTCCAGGGATTGATTTTCGACAACCAGATTTTCCAGCCACTGCATAGCGGCATGCGACTTAAGGCTTATGTGGATCATGTGCGTCAGGATGGCAAAATCGACATTGTACTTCAGCAAAGCGGTCGTCAACAAACTCTCGACTTTGCCGAGGTGCTATTGCGCTATCTCTACGAGAACGATGGTTATTGTAACCTCGGCGACAAATCCCCCGCCGAACTCATTTACGACCGTTTCCAGGTATCGAAGAAAGCCTACAAGAAAGCCATCGGCGATCTCTATAAGCGGCGTCTGATTACGATTGAAGAAGAAGGCATCCGTTTAGCGAAATAAATAAAAGCCCCGCCGGACTGGCGGGGCTTTTATATTTAGAACTCTGCTGATTTCGGTGTTCTTGGGAAGGGAATCACGTCACGAATGTTCTGCATTCCTGTTACGAATAGTATCAGGCGCTCGAAGCCCAGACCGAAGCCTGCGTGGGGGCAAGTACCCCAGCGACGTGTATCCAGATACCACCACAGATGGGTTGTATCCATCTTACGGCGTTCTACCTCGCCCATCAACTTGTCATAGCTCTCTTCACGTACTGAGCCACCAATAATCTCACCTATCTGCGGGAACAACACGTCAGTACCCTGCATGGTAGGACCAGGAGCCACAGCACCCTTATAACCTACAGAGCCACCATCGGCAGTATCCTGATTCTGCTTCATGTAGAACGACTTGAACTCACGTGGGTAGTCGGTCATGATGACTGGCTTCTTGAAGTGCTCCTCTACGAGGTAGCGCTCGTGTTCAGAAGCCAGATCGTCACCCCAGTTGCATGGGAACTCGAACTTCTTACCATTCTTAATAGCCTCCTGCAGAATGTTGATACCCTCAGTGTAAGGCAAGCGAACGAAAGTCTCCTTCAGCACACCCTCCAGACGCTCAATCAAAGTTTTATCAATCATCTTGTTGAGGAACTCGAGGTCGTCCTTACAGTTGTCAAGTGCCCAACGGACACAATACTTGATGAAATCCTCTTCAAGGTCCATCAGTTCTTCCTGATCCAGGAAAGCCACCTCAGGTTCAACCATCCAGAACTCAGCCAGGTGGCGAGGAGTGTTACTGTTCTCTGCACGGAAAGTAGGACCGAAGGTATAGATTGAGCCAAGTGCGGTGGCACCCAACTCACCCTCAAGCTGTCCGCTCACGGTCAGCGAAGTCTGCTCGCCGAAGAAATCGTCATCGTAGATAATCTTGCCGTTTTCGTCCTTCTTCAGGTCGTACAGGTTCTTGGTTGTAACTTGGAACATGTTACCTGCTCCCTCACAGTCTGATGCGGTGATCAGAGGGGTGTGGAAGTAGAAGAAACCGTGCTCGTGGAAGTAGGTATGGATAGCCATCGCCATATTGTGACGGATACGCATCACAGCTCCAAATGTATTGGTACGCAGACGCATGTGGGCATTCTTGCGCATCACCTCGAAACTCTGCCCCTTCTTCTGCATGGGATAGGTATTATCGCAGAGACCGTAGAGCTCCAGCTTGGTGGCCTGAATCTCACTGCTCTGACCAGCACCCTGGCTCTCTACCAGAACACCCTCAGCACTGATGCATGCACCAGTGGTAATATCCTTCAGCAGCTGCTCGTCAAACTTTGTGGGATCTACCACAACTTGCACGTTTTTGATGGTGGAACCATCGTTCAGTGCGATAAAGTCAACGGCCTTCGAACTGCGGTGCGTACGAACCCAGCCCTTTACACAAACTTCCTTTCCATATTCTGTGCTTTTCAGCACATCAATAATCTTTGTACGTTTCATATATTATATTTTTACTCGTAAGCGCCCATGCGCAGACGATCAACCTCTTCCTCTGTCAGATAACGCCAGTCACCGCGCTTCAGGTTCTTCTTTGTCAGACCAGCAAACTGCACACGGTCGAGCTTCTGTACACGATAGCCCAGACTCTCGAAGATACGACGCACGATACGATTCTTACCGCTGTGAATCTCAATACCTACCTGTTTCTTATCTGTAGGATGAGCATACTGTACATCGTCGGCCTTGATCTCGCCGTCCTCCAGCTGTACACCCTCTGCAATCTGCTGCAAATCGTGGGCTGTTGCGTTCTTATCAAGATATACGTGGTAGATCTTCTTCTTAAGATACTTCGGATGAGTGAGTTTAGAAGCCAGATCACCATCGTTGGTCAGCAGGAGCACACCTGTAGTGTTGCGGTCCAGACGACCTACAGGATAAATACGCTCAGGACAAGCGTTCTTCACGAGATCCATCACAGTCTTGCGCTGCTGAGGATCATCGCTGGTAGTCACATAGTCCTTGGGTTTGTTCAGCAATACGTAAACCTTCTTCTCAATGTTTACAGGCTGATCGTGGAACTTCACCTCATCAGTACGAAGAATCTTTGTACCCAGTTCAGTAACCACCTGACCGTTAACGGTAACTACACCTGCCTGGATGAACTCATCGGCCTCGCGACGGCTGCAGATACCTGCATTAGCCAGGAACTTGTTCAAGCGCAAGGGCTCGTTGGGATCATAGTTAATCTCCTTATACTCGATACGTTTCTTCATTGAGTACTTTGCATTTGGATCATAGTCGGCTGTACGCTGACGGGGTCCCTTCTTGTATGGAGCGCCATAGGGTTTTCCATATCCGCCTTGCTGAGGACGACCGTAACCGCCCTGAGGACGCTGACCATAACCACCCTGAGGACGCTGACCGTAACCACCCTGAGGACGCTGACCGTAACCGCCCTGAGGACGCTGACCGTAACCACCCTGAGGACGCTGACCATAGCCACCCTGAGGACGCTGACCATAGCCACCCTGAGGACGCTGGCCATAGCCGCCCTGAGGACGCTGACCATAGCCACCCTGAGGACGCTGACCATACTCACCCTGAGGGCGATAGCTACGCTGAGGCGCGTTGCTCTGAAGACCTGCGCCAAAACCTTCTGGACGGAAACCGCCTTCATCGTGGTTGGGACGATAGCTTGGGCGCTGCTGGTCATACACAGGGCGCTGTGCTGTATGAATACGTGGACGTGGTGAACGTCCCGGACGATACTCTTTCTGGAAACCTTCGTTCTGTGTTTCTTCCTGTTTCTTCTCGTTGTTCTCGAAATCCATTGTCTTGTCTTTTTAAATGAAATACTAAAAATAATTGTTTATGGCTTTTTTAGATACCAGTATAAGTGCTTGGCGTGATGGCTCTGAGCTCCTGCTTCACATCTTCGCTCACCTCGAGCGTCTCAATGAAGTTCTGTATCTTTTCACCGGTTAGTTTCTCGTTAGTTCTTGTGAGGGCCTTCAATGTCTCATAAGGATTGGGATAAGCCTCACGACGCAGAATGGTCTGGATAGCCTCGGCTACTACAGCCCATGTGTTGTCAAGATCCTCCTGCAGTTTCTCTTCGTTGAGGATAAGCTTACGCAGGCCCTTAAGAGTACTTTGGAATGCAATCAGAGCGTGTCCCATAGGTACGCCGACATTGCGCAATACGGTTGAGTCAGTCAAGTCGCGCTGCAATCGGCTTACTGGCAACTTAGCTGCCAGGAATTGCAGGATTGCGTTGGCAATGCCCAAATTACCCTCAGAATTCTCATAATCGATGGGGTTCACCTTGTGAGGCATTGCACTTGAACCGACCTCGCCGGCCTTGATCTTCTGTTTGAAGTAGTCCATCGAGATATACATCCAGAAGTCGCGGTCCAAATCGATGACGATAGTATTAATACGGCGCATAGCATCAAAGATGGCACCCATCCAGTCGTAATTTGAAATCTGAGTGGTATACTGCTCACGCTCCAATCCCAGTTTCTCACTTACGAAGCTGTTGCCGAACTCGCGCCAGTCATACTGGGGATAGGCCACATGATGAGCGTTGTAGTTACCCGTAGCGCCACCGAACTTTGCGGTAATAGGTGTCTCTTTCAGACCGCGCAACTGCTCCTCCAGACGATACACGTAGACCATCACCTCCTTACCCAAACGGGTAGGTGATGCAGGCTGTCCGTGAGTCTTAGCCAGCATAGGAATATTCTTCCACTGCTCAGCATAATCGTGCAGCTGCTCTATCAGTTCCTCCACCAGAGGATAGTATACCTGCTCCAGCGCCTCCTTAATCGAGAGGGGCACACTGGTATTGTTGATATCCTGCGATGTCAATCCGAAATGAATAAATTCCTTGAATCGTTCAAAGCCGCCCATAGCGTCAAGCTTCTCCTTGATAAAATACTCAACGGCTTTAACGTCGTGGTTGGTTACCTTCTCAATATCCTTCACCCGTTGGGCATCAGCAGGTGTAAACTTACGGTAAATGTCACGAAGCTGATCGAATAATGAGTGGTTGATTCCCTGAAGTTGAGGTAATGGCAGTTCACACAAGGCAATAAAATACTCTATCTCAACGCGTACCCTGTAACGTATCAAGGCATACTCTGAAAAGTATTCTGCCAATGGCTCGGTCTTACTTCTGTAACGGCCATCAATAGGCGAGATGGCTGTCAATAAACTT
>JAEEGK010011795.1_pt1 | contig 19919 bp, 13 predicted proteins | sample 8958771 | NCBI WGS metagenome assembly JAEEGK01 (sample SAMN16246547, study PRJNA631951) | gut metagenome | biome: gut microbiome; feature: rumen; material: SC-attached | host: Bos | place: Iran: Karaj | collected 2018-10
GATCTGATATCTTTTCTTTATCTCATCCAGCAGTTTATTTGCTCCCACCATCTTCTCGTCATCAAGATTAACGAAGGGATCGTCAAAAATCAATACCGGTTTTTCACCTTTATACATGGCATCCGCCATAGAAAGACGAAGGCAGAAGCCGCAAAGATCTTGGTACCCTATACTCAAAAGGTCTTTGTCTCTGCTGGCACCCTGTTCTGATTTTGAAAGCACAAGATTCACATCAAGATTATAATCGCCAAAATCGTTTCCGATAAGTCCGTAATACTTATCAAAGCCGTCCTTGAGGGGGCCTATATAACGCATTGTAAGATTGTCTCTTGCGTCGTTTAAAAATTGCTTGGTCTTTGAATAAAGCTCGGCATCCTCTTCCGCTTTCTTTAGTTCTTCCTCGTAGTCCGCAAGTGTCTGTCTGTCGTCAAGAAGCTGATCGTAACGCTCTTTAAGTGAAGTTAAAGTCGACTTGTCGGTATTGATAAGTTTCGTGAGGGCATCGATCTTTTCGTTCAGTGCTTCAGTCTTTTCATTTAACTCTTCCGGAGTTCGGAGCGTTCCCGGATCGAAGGAATCAAGCTCAGAAAGGTCGTTTTCGCTGTCAAACTTTTCTTTCTTTGCAAGTGCATCCTTGTAGATGTCTTCTTTTACAAGATATGCGTCCAAATGCTGCGAAATGTCTTCGATCTGACCTTTGATGTTCATAAGCGGCTCAAAGGAAAATGCTCTAAGCTGCTCATATACCGCCTCTTTATTGTTGGCAAACGTTGCTTCCGCTCTTCTTAATTCATCGTCGGTCTTCTTCAGATTTCTGTAGCGTTCGGCCTTGTTCCTTAACTCATTAAGCTCCATCACGCCGTTATTCTTGTCGTAATCGATCGAGAACCTCGAAAGATAATCTCTTATCTCATTGTCGTAATCTATGATTCTCTGTTTGTTCTCAAGTATCGAAAGGTTCTTTCTCTTTTCAAGCAGACTTTCGTAATCAACGGCCTTTCTGTTAAGTTCCCACAGTTTTCCGCCGACCTCTTCCATACTCGTAAACATATTGTGGGCTTTAAGATAGTCGACAACTTCATCTTCTATAAGGCCGACCTTTATCTGCTCATTATCCGCTTCATCTGTCAGATCGGCTTTTTTCTTTTCCATCGGTGATATCTTTTGTGACAAAGAAACCTTTACGACTACCGTAAGTGCCATAAAAAGTATGGATAAAAAGGCCGTCACGATATAAAGTTTCCCGGAAGGCCCCGCAAAGAACACGGTAGCCGGTCCGTTCTCTGTAGCGAACGAAAGGCTCGGTATCTTCGGAAGTATCAACAGCACTGTCACAAGTAAACATATGAGCGCGAGCGTTATAAAAAGTGCTTTCGTAAATGCACTCTTCTTTTTGGTCAGCAATATGTCTTCTCTGAGCCTTATTGCCTGTATCATTAAGTTTTCCGCTTTGTGCTCGTGATCGGGCTTTTCACCCCACTTGGTGGCAAGTCTCTTTGCCATCCCGGTAGGCTTTCCTTCGTTTAAGAAGAACCTTTCGTATTCCATGAAGCGCGCTTCTTCGTCATCATTTAAGGAAAGCTTCTCATTCTTAAGCTTAAGCTCTTCGTTTCTCTTTGCCTTCTCGGTAAGAGCCGCAAGTTCGTCTGCATCGGGAAGTCCGTTCTTGAACGTATCGGACAGTCTGTAATATGCTTCTCTGTCGGCTTCCGATAACGAATTGCTGTCAATGACCGCTCTTGCGTTTGACATTTCATCGGACGCATCGCGCAGTTCCTTGATCCGGGCCTTTTCGGGAACTTCACCCTTAAAGAAACTTCTTGCCTCATCAAGTTCGGCCTTTTTATCGGCTATGTCTTTTTGAAGCTCTTCGTGGCGCTTCTTTATCTCTATCGCAGCGGCAGCTTTCCCCGCTTTGGATTTTTCGATATTGAGTGCTTTTTCTTCTTCCCTTAATTTAAGAAGTTCAAGCTCGCGCTCATCTATACGAGCCATGGTTTCGTCAAGTGACTTCTCAACTCCGAGCCCCGCATTGATGGCAGCCTTAATATCGCTTATTGCCGCTTTAAGTTTTCCGCGCTTTCCCGTTTTGGTGGTGGAAAGCTTATTGAGTGCATCTTTAAGTACACCGTCGGCGGCTTCAAACTTATTTAAGTCGATGGTGTCATTTATGTTTCCTATACGAGTATTTATGTCGTCGGTGGCAGCACTGGAAGCGCTGTCGTTCTGGCTCACGAAAACGGTGTTCATAAACGACGTCGAATTGATATGGAACAGTTCCTGCCCTATCTTCTCGGTAAAATCGGTGCTCTCCACATTCTTGTCCGCATCGAAAAGTTTAAACTCGTCTTCCAATGCTTTGCTGCCAAAAGAACGCTCTATCCTGTAGCGTTTTCCTTTCGTCTCAAACACGAGATTTCCGCCGAAGGCGCCGCCCTGCCAGGGTTTAAAGCGCTTTCTTTCGTTATCGGTGACCTTCTGTCTGCCGTCTCCTTCAAATCCGTAAAACATCGCACGGATAAAGGCTGCGAGAGTACTCTTTCCCCAGCCGTTGTTTTCTTTTATGACATTAATGCCTTCGGTAAAGTCATATTTGAACTCATGTAATTTTCCGAAGTTTTCAACGTATACCGATTCTATCTTCATACTTCCAACTTACCTCCGGAAATTACGTAAATACCCTGCTTTATAACGTTAGCTTTTTCTTCGTCACTTAAGTCCGAAGCTTTGACCAGGCGCACGAACTCGCCTTTTAGAGATTCGTCGAGCATATATGAATCGTAGTCAACGCTTAGTTTACTCTCGTCGTACAGTTTCAAAAAGAAATAATTGTCTTTAAGCGTATTCACTATATATTCGGGTTCTTTCTCGCACTCGACGTCAACCGAGCCCTTAAGCACTATCTTAACAAGGTCTCTGTCTGTTGCTCCGCAGTTCGAAAGCTCGCTTTCGGTCTTAGCCAAGATCTCGGGTGTTATGGAAAGTCCCGTAATGTCGACGTCAACTTCGTAAAGCCTCCTTGAGGCAAAAGAAACAAACTCATCGGTAACGGTACCTTTTTCTTCATCCACGGTAAGAAGAACAAATCCGTGATCCCCGCATTCATCGAAGCCCCTGCCCTCAAGGCAGCCGCAGTAGCAATACTTGCCCTCTCCGTCCAACGGCTCACACTTATACTCGTGAATGTGTCCGAGAGCAAGATAGTTAATGCCTTTATTCTTAAAGAGCTTAAGATTTATTATCTCGGCTTTATCCTTTAACACTGCCTCCGATTCCTGACCGTGCATCATTACGATGTTTATGTCGTAAGGGTCGGGAGTGAAAGCTTCCTGAACACGCGCGGAGTTTCCTTCGGTAAGTTCGATACCGTAAAGCTTTACTCTCCCGCTTTGTGACAGCTCATAGCATGTCCAATCATCGCCAAAGAGCTTAAGATTATCCGGAACCTCCTCGCTTGCTTCGTCGTAAAATCCGTTTTTGTCATGATTTCCTTTGATATAGTAAAAATCAATATCGGGATGAGATGTAATCTCGTTTTTCACAACATTAAGAGCGGTCGCCGATACAACTTTCGTATCAAACAGATCGCCCGCTATAAGTATCGCTTCAACATCGTTCTTTACCGCATAATCAACCATTCGCACGAACGTGTTCAAAAGCTCCGTTTTTCGTATTTTTGCTTTTTCTTTGGAAAGATTTGCTGTCATCTTGGAATCAAGATGAAGATCCGCCGTATGGATTATTTTCATATCCAACCCCCTAAAAATACTCTTTCACGATTATAACACAAAAAGAGCCCCGACCAAAGGCCGGGGCTGAGTATTAATACTTTTTTAAGCATTGAACATAAGCTTTTCGTCATTGAATGCTTTTGTAACAAGTACGGTTATCACTATACCGATTATCAATGTGCAGCCAAATGAAATAAGGAAATGTGCCAGGCTTAATTCATTTGAACAGATATCGCTGATGGCAAGCGCATTGCCGTAAACGGGAACCGCATAATGAATTGTGGGTGTTTCTTTACCCGTTCTGAACATCGTAAGCATACCCATGATAATGATAAGCGGGTACAAAGGTGAGATTATCGAGCTGGCTGCCTTTGTGTTGGGCGAATATACAGCGATGAGCGCTATAAGTCCCACATAAAGTATAACAAGTGAAAGCATGATGAGCAAAAGCTCGATTATCTGCAACGGGGAGAAAGAAACCCCTCCGGACATTGCCGCAAATCCGCCTGAACTGCCCATTAAAACGAATGCTCCCAGCATTGAAACAGTGGTGACTGCAGCAGAAATGCTTGAAAGTATCGCCATGGAAACGATCTTTCCGATCGCGATCTCGCTTCTTTTTACAGGGGAGATCAGCATGCTCGAAAGCGTTCCGCGTTCTTTTTCACCTGCTATCGCATCAACACCGACGCTCATAACGCCCGCAAAGAGCATAAGTACTACCATGTAAGGAAGGAGCATCTTCATAAACTGTGAGTTGGACTGCTCGTCCTTTGTAAGGATGACTGTGGTAACGCTCATGGCTTCAAGCATTCTTACATCGCCGTAACGTTTTCCGAGAAGCTGGTTCTTGTATGTTCCGAGTACTGAATTGGTGAACATACTGTAAGCCTGCGAAGAATAGTTCTCGGAATCGTTGAAGCTTACTTCAAGATTGGGCAGCGTACTTCCGCCGTTAACGTAGTCTTCAACCTGTTCATCAAAATTCTTCGGAACAATAACGCAAAGGTCTGCTTTACCCTGTTTGATGTTGTCAACAATTGTGTCTTTATCTGTTTCGTAAGCTGCCGAATCTATATAGTTGATGTTGGCATTTCCTGAAAATCCGCTGAAATCGATGGCGCTTTTAAGTTCTTCTGTCGCATCCACAACGGTAACTATCGCGGTATGTTCCGTAATATCCTTTTCCATGGAACCGATCATCTTACCCATAATGCCATAAATGGCAAACATGATGAGCACCGGAAGTATGTAAAGGCTGAATATAAGCTTTCTGTCCGAGAAAACTCTGAAAAGTTCTTTTTTAATGATGAGTGATATCTTGTTCATTATTCTTCCTCCTTTTCAGACTCTTTGTTTTCCATGAAAAGTTTAAAGAAAGCGTCTTCGAGATCGCCTGTCTGAGTCTTTTCAAGTACTTCGGGGATGGTTCCCTCTATAACTTTGCGTCCGCCGATGATCATGGCTACTTTATCGCAGAGTTTCTCTGCTTCGGGCATGATATGAGTGGAAATGATGACAGTTTTTCCTTCTGCTCTTAACTTTTTAAGATAATCAAGTACCACTCTTGCCGTTACGATATCAAGACCCGATGTGGGCTCGTCGAAAATAACGACCTCGGGATCGTTTACGAGATTAACCACGATTGAAGCCTTCTGCTTCATACCGGTTGAAAGCTCTTCGATCTTTTTGTCTTTGAAATCGTTCATGTTAAAAGTATCGAACAGCTCTTTCTTACGAGCCTCGATGGTCTTTTCATCAAGGTTTTTGAGCCTTCCGAAAAACGTGAAAAGATAATCTACGGTGAAATGCTCGTCAAGTTTGATCTCGTTTGTAAGGAAGCAGATGGAATCTCTGACCTTTTGAGCATCCTTTACCGTATCGTAACCACAAACCTTTATATCGCCTTTTGTGGGGCTGAGCAGTGTTGCCACGCATCTCATCGTCGTGGTCTTTCCTGCACCGTTGGGACCGAGAAGTCCTGTGATCTCACCCGGCTTAGCCGTCAATGAAAGGTCGCTTACAGCGGTCTTAACGTCTTTGTTCGTTTTGAGTTCTTTTTTCTTTTTGGCACTAAGTTTGTATATCTTAGTGAGCCCGTTGATCTCAATCATTTTTAACTCTCCTCCTAATGTAATTCATTCATCTATATGATCATTCTTCCCAGAATAGGTCATCCAATGTTTTATCAAGTGCTTTGCATATCGCAATGCACAGTTTTATTGACGGGTTATAATCTCCCTTTTCTATTGCATTTATCGTTTGCCTTGAAACCTGACATATCTTCGCCAGGTCGTCCTGAGAAAGATCTTTGCCCGCGCGTGCCGCTTTGACTTTAAGATTCTTCATCCGATCCCTCCCTTTCGCTTAAAAGATGCTTGATCGTCATGATTATCATTACGTAAAGGATCATAAACAATATGATCACATTTCCAAAAGTATTGGAAAGCACTCCGTTTTTGACATACGTACCGTTTACGTAATTTGAGACTGCAGGAAAAATGTTCAATAACGCACAGACAATAAATATGAGCATTGTTCTGCCGTATTTTTCGTTGAGTCCGATATACGCATCGGTAAATATCGCCTGAGTCACATATACTATAAGTGATAAAGTACCGCCGATCAACGCCACGAGCCCTGTCTGCACCGGAAATCTGAAATGTCCCAGATCCAGCAGATAGATTAACAGCAAATATCCGAGCCCCGTATAGAAGGCACTTTCAAATGCCTTGCCCTTCATAAGTTTCTGCCGTTCATCATACTGACCCTTTAAAGAGTGGTTGGTCCTTGAGATCAATATAAGCGCGATCGCTATCAATATTCCCACCAAAACTCCTGCGAGTATAAATACAATTAACAATGCTGAGTCCATTTTCTTCCTCCGTTAAAGCGTCAATAAATACAGTCAAAAATACTTTAAAAAACTTTCATCGTTATGACTACAAGTAAAACGATCGAAACAATGTAGAAGGGCCACATTCCCCAACCTGCAAATGCGAATGATGCTTTGCCGGGGTTGGACGCGGTTTCTTTAACCTTCATTTTATTAAGGAATACAAAGAACAATACTCCTCCTACGATCGCTGCAAGTATTTCTATCACGGTTGCCACGGAAAAGATCATCGTCTTAACCGGAGAAGTGGACATACCCTTCAAAGCCCACATAAGTATTACCGATGAATATGTGTTGATGATCGCATGATAAATGATCGAATATTTTATGTTACGTGTCTTTACATAAGTGAACCCGAATATCAGTCCAAGGAAAAATGCATAGAAGAACTGCTGAAGGTTCATATGGAAAAGTCCGAAGAAAAGTGCCGAAACCAGAATGGCAAAGCCGTTTCCGAAACGTGACATTCTGTCGATAAGGAACTTTCTGAAAACAAGCTCTTCCGCTATGGGGCCGAGAAGACCTACAACCAGGAACATAACAAGCGTGTTTCCGCCGCCAAACGACTGTACGAGCATATTCTGCGAATTGCCTGTGATAACGGAGTTGAGGCCATTTCCCAGCAATGAACCTACTATCATCGCAAAATAGCAGATAAAAATCGTTACCGTAAATGTAGATGCTTTAAGTTTTGCGGGCTTAGCCTTAACTACAGCAATGTTCTTTGTAAGTAAGAACATCATAGGTATAAGCAGGCAGACATCGGTTAACAATACCACAAGCATTGTGATGAGCTGCGAATAGTTTGCTGCAAAATCTGCAAAGAATTTGCTTATAATATAGGACAATCCCATCTGACATCCCGCAAAGATCGCGATTCCGATCGTATACATCAAGCCTGTCTTGTTTGCAGACTTTCTGTTTTCGGGAGTGTCTCCGAGTTCTTCGTTGTTAATGATTACAGCCATCTCAGGATCTGTTTCCTGAAGGTTGATGTTTTGAGTATTAAGATCATTATTGATCATTGTTGCTTCAGACATATTTACTCTCCTTAAATTGGTGCCATGATTAATAAGTTGGCCGGCTATGATCATATATTAATACCCTTATTACATTTTGTCAACTATATTTTACATTTTGTAAATGAAATTTTTATTTTTGTCAAGCACAAAGAAAAAGGCTACGTATCTCTCGAATGTGTCGAAATACGTAGCTTTCACAAGTATACAAGCATATTTAAAGCAGGCAGGCGGTCAATCCTTACATTCTTTTAACATGGAAATATCGTTATCGATCGTCATCGAATAGTTGGTGTAGTATACCACAAACCCGGGCTTTGCGCCGGCCGGCTTTTTGACGTTCTTGCGAATGGTGTAGTCGATCTCGACTTTGTCGCTTTGTTTGCCGGCACTGTAATGGGCCGCGAGACGTGCGGCCTCCTCGAAAGCTCTGTCGGGAACTTCTTTCCCGCCGCTTTTCAATACGACATGAGACCCCGGCATCTTCTTTGCGTGGAACCACCAGTCGTTTCCGTTGGCAAAATCAAACGTCAGCTCGTCGTTTTGGAAATTGTTCTTTCCGACATAAATATCAAATCCGTCGGAACTTATATAATGGAACGGCTTCGATGTGATCTTCACTTTCTTGCCGCCCGACTTGAATCTGATATAGCCGGATTGTATAAGTTCTTCTTTTATCTGTGTCAGGTCTTCTTCGTACTCGGCAATATCAAGCGAATTAAGTATCGAACGAAGATGCTCGATCTCCGATGATACCTCTTCTATTATCGTTGAAAGATTTTCCGCAGTACGCTTAAGTTTGGAATACTTGTCAAAATAGCGTTTGGCGTTGTCTTTTACGCTTATCGTCTCATCAAGCGGAATCGTTATAGTCTCGTTTGTATAGTAATTAAGCGCTTCAAAAGACTTAGCGCCTTCAGGCACGCTGTAACCGTAAGTATTTATCAGTTCGCCGTAAACCTTGTATTTATCACGCTTCTCGGTGTCTTTGAGCTGTTTTTGCTGAAGATCTAGCTTTTTAACGTTTCTCTCAAGCGCCGTCGTGACGATCCGTCTTAAATCCGACGATTTCTGACGTATTCTCACGATAATGCTTTTCTTACTGTAAAAGTCAAATATAAGATCCGATATCGACTCGTAAGATGTCTTTTCAAGATCATCGTAAATACTCATATTTACAGCCGCAAACTCGACCGGCGCCTTACCCTCGTATGCGATCTCGGGAGCGAAACGCCCTGCTTTGATATCTTCCGTAAGTACAAAGAAAACGCTCCAAAGCCTCTCAATATCCTGCTCATCAAGCGATGATGTCGATGCATCGGCGTCAACATTCGCCCTGTGGCAGACTTCCGAAGCCATTATCGGTGAAAACCCGGTATATGTCTTATAGATTGCCGGAGAAACGCTCATGTGAGCGTTCTTTATCCTGTCAACAAAAGTTTCTTTGTCACCTGTTAAAGCATCAAGCTTATCTTCCGCTCTCGGAATGAAATATTTCCTTCCGGGCAAAACTTCGCGGACTGAACTTACATTATGACTGATATGCTTTATCGAATCGATGATATTGTCTTCATCGTCGGTAAAGATGATGTTCGAATGCTTTCCCATAAGCTCCACGTTAAGAAACTTATGTTTAAGATCGCCCATCTCATCAAGATGCTCGAGTTCAAATCTGATGACACGCTCAAGTCCGGGCTGTGTCACCGAAACGATCTTTGCATTGGTAAGATGCTTCCTTAAAAGCATGCAGAAATTGGGAGCGGTCTGCGGAGATGGCTTGTTATCTTTGGTTATGTAAACCAAAGGAAGCGTAGCATCTGCCGACAAAAGAACTCTGAACTGAGTCGAGTTGCCCTTGATGGTGAGTAAAAGCTCATCGGTCTCGGGCTGTGCGATCTTATATATTCTGGTACCGTTCGTAGCGTCGCTTAATTCTTTTACGACAGCCGCAACGGTAATGCCGTCAAATGCCATGGAATAAACCTCTTATACAAACTGATAAATGCAGAATGCAATATATAATGCCAAAAGTGTAATGCCCTGCCATCTCTTTAGTTTGCCTGTAATGATGGCCGGAACGGTAAGTATGCCCATAACAAGGAGCATCAAAGGCGTATCGAGTACAAGTGACTGATAAACCTGTTTACCGCCTATCGTCACGGTCGAAAACGTTGAAGGATCAAGTTTGAAAGGTCCGATCGCGATCGAAAGACCCGATACAAGAACAATATTAAAAAGGTTTGCACCGCATATGTTTCCAAGCGACAATGCACCGTGTCCTTTTGCAAGCGATGTGATCGCGGTTACAAGTTCGGGAAGCGAAGTACCCAAAGCCACAAAAGTAAGTGCTATAACAGTCTCGGGTACGCCGAAGCCTTCGGCTATTGCAATTCCGTGATCTATAAGGAGTCTTGCTCCGAATGCGATACAGGCTGCGCCCGCTATTATCATAACTATTATAAGCCAAGTCGCATGTACTTTTTCTGCCGCTTCTTCAACTTCCTGTTCTTCCTCCGAAACCTCTGCATCTTTTGTGGGATGAAGTGCGTTTCTTATCAAAATGACCATATATGCCACAAACAAAGTAAGCAGCACAAAACCGAGCGGTCTGTTAAACGAGCCTGTAATATAAGCATTGCCGGCATAAAGTGCGGCAGCCGCAAAAAAGAAAAAGACAGGTACGAACAAAGTTTTTCTGTTTACTTTCGAAGGCTTTATTGCAACGGTAAGAGCTGCGATCAAAGCGGTATTGCAGATGACCGATCCCACCGCATTGCCGTACGCCATCGCACCGTGTCCCTGAAAAGCACTCGTTGCGCTTACCATGACTTCAGGAAGCGTCGTTCCTATCGATACGACCGTCGCACCTATCAAAAGATCCGGAACCTTAAACTTCTTTGCGATCCCTACAGAACCGTCAACAAACCAGTCTCCGCCCTTGATCAAAAGTACAAGTCCCAAAACAAACCACAAAATATGAACTAACATATTATCCTCCTCAGAGCAGCCATGCTACGTAACCGTATACTTACCTCATTTACGTTGCTTTCCGGCTCACATAAAGCAAAAAAAGAGACTACTATCGCCTTGGTTGCGATAATAGTCTCGTTACCTCATGATCTCGAAGTCCGTGTCCCGGTCTTTCGACGTGATGACGAAACACGAAACGCTTACGCGCAAACTACTCCCTATTTATCTATGTAAGATTAACATATGAAAACTCTTATTGCAAGTTTATCGTGCCGATCATCGTTGAACCGACACTGAATTTATACTCGCCTTTTAAGAATGCTCTTGTACCGTCTTCCAAAACGGTTGTGAGCGAGTGAGCCGATACGGGAAGCGTTACGGATTTGGTCTCGCCTTTCTTAAGCGAAACTCTCTTAAATGCGCAAAGGCTCTTTATCGGCTGATCGTCGGGATCGAGCGTATCTTTCGTAAAGCCATTTAAGCCGTTTGAAAGCTTCTCGGCAGGACACTTATCAACATAAGCCAGAATAACTTCGTCCGCGTCAAAGTCGCCTGTATTGGTGATGTCGACCTTAACATCAACGGACGTCTTCTGAAGAGCATCATAATCAGCATCAACACCGGGAACATAACCGGTTGTCTCAAGCGAAGCTTTAACGTCGAATTTTGAATAGCTCAGTCCGTATCCGAAAGGATAAAGCGTCTCACCCTTAAAGTAACGGTAAGTGCGGTTTTTCATCGAATAATCGGTAAATTCGGGCTGTTCGCCGTCTTTGTAGAAAGTTATCGGCAATCTTCCCGAAGGAGAGACCTTACCGAACAAAACATTGGCAAGAGCCTGTCCGCCCTGTCCGCCCGAATAAAAGCAGTCTACGATCGCATCCGCTTCGGCATCAAGTTCCGAAATATCTATTGCCGAGCCCGCATTAAGTACAACGACAACTTTCTTGCCGTTTTCTTTTGCGGCTTTCATTACGTTTTTGCAAAGATTAAGCTGTGAATCGGGAAGTTTTAAGGAAATCTTGTCTCCCGAAGCGAACATGTTGCCTGTATCGCCCTCTTCTCCCTCGATCGTGGCATCAAGACCAACGCAAAGTATTGTGATATCGGTATTCTTTACGACAGCTACAGCCTCTCCCATACGGTCGTTTGCTTTGGCCAGATTGGAAATTCTGTCCTTGAAAAGATGACAGCCTTCCGAATAAACGATCCTTGACTTAGCAGTCCGCCTTATACCGTTAAGATTTGTGACATATTCGGAAGCGGTGCCGTTGTAGTTGCCTTCAAGAACGCTCCTTAGATCCGCCGTGGGGCCAACAACGCCTATCGTCTTATATTCACTCTCTTTAAGCGGAAGAACACCGTTATTTTTCAAAAGAACTATCGACTCTTCCGCAGCCTTAAGTGAAACTGCATTGTGCTCAGGCGTATCGCATTCAAGAAAACCTATGCCGTCATATTCCTTTGTTTTCTTAGTTGCCTCTTCGTCGGTTCTTGGCAATATACCGAGTTTCATACGCGTTGCCATTAAGCGAACGCATGCTTTTCGCATATCTTCTTCCTTGATGAGCTTATCCTTGAGCGCTGCAAGAATGCAAAGATATGTATTGCCGCAGTTAAGGTCGCAGCCGTTGTTTAAAGCAAGAGCAGCCGATTCTGCAGGCGAATTCGTGATCTTATGATTTTCATGAAAATCCTTTATAGCCCAGCAATCACTTACGAAATGCCCCTTAAATCCCCATTTTCCGCGAAGTATATCTTTAATGAGAGTCTTCGATCCGCAGCAGGGCTCACCGTTTGTACGGTTGTAAGCGCCCATAACGGACTCAACCTTACCTTCTCTGACAGCAGCTTCAAATGCGGGAAGATACGTCTCTTCCATGTCCTTTTTGGTAGCCTTGGCGTCAAAGTGATGTCTCTCTCCTTCGGGACCTGAATGAACGGCATAATGCTTTGCGCAGGCAGCCGCTTTAAGAGTATCGCACTCAGGATAATTGTCGATTCCCTGGAGACCCTTTATGAATGCCACGCCCAGTCTTGAAGTAAGATAAGGATCTTCTCCGTAAGTCTCGTGTCCGCGTCCCCATCTGGCATCACGGAAAATGTTGATGTTGGGAGACCAGAAAGTAAGACCTTTGTATATGTCGCGGTCTTCTTCTTTGGCCTGCGCATTGTACTTGGCACGACCTTCGGTAGCGATGACTTCCGCTATCTTAAACAAAAGCTCGTCATCAAACATTGCAGCCAACCCGATGGCCTGCGGGAACACCGTAGCCGTTCCCGCACGCGCAACGCCGTGGAGCGCCTCATTCCACCAGTTGTAAGCGGGTATGCCAAGTCTTTCTACTGCTTCAGCATCGTATTTGAGCTGCTTGGCAACTTCTTCGATCGTCATTTTTGCGACCAGTTCTTCTGCATCTTTATAAAGATTGCTCATAAATATATCTCCCCGGATAACATCTATTATTTAATATAAAAAGAGCATAGCTTAATCGCTTAAACTATGCTCATCATTTATTGCTTTGATATGCTCAATACTTAATATAAAGGCCTTCCTTTTTCATCGGGAATCATAGTCTTTCTGTAGAAGTATGAGTTGATTACATCTCTCCAGCGTTCTGAATGCTCTACCTGATGTTCAAAGCGTTTCGTAACGCGCTCAAAAGCATCATCGGGTACAAGCCCCTTAAGATCCTGCCACAATGCACTCATCTTCTTTACATCTTCGGCACCTTCGTAATGTGTGTCGTAAATATGCTGTATCACGGTCTTTCCGCTTTTAAGCACATATGTGTAAGGAAGTCTGTGGAAGAAAAGCTTCAGCTCATCGGGCGTGGTCTCAGGCTTCTCGTACATCGACTTAAGCGGCTCATTATACTGCGTGGAATATCCTGTGCCGGTCGAGTTTCTTTCTACCCCGATAGCGAAATGATCGGCTTTGTGATACGTTCCCCAAACGGAATACTCGTATCCGTCGGGATCGGGTCCGTAGTGATCTTCGGGATGCACCATCCAGCCTATACCGAGAGGTGCATTGTACTTCTCATATGCCGGCCACGACATCATAAGTATCTTTGTCACATTGTCGATGACTTTTTCATTGTTTCCGTATGTGAGCACTATCCACTCGCGTGCTATCTCCTCGCTCGAAAGCGAAGGCTCAAACGCCAGTCTTCCGAGTCCGTAAAGATTTGCTGCCGCAAGATCGTGCCCCGTCCAGTTGTAATCGTTACCCGTGTTCGTAACCGCGCATATTCCCGCCAACGCGTTGCCGTATGTCTTTCCGGTCACTACGCCCAACACGGTCGTATCGTCGCTCTTTGCATCTTTGGCATGTATGTCAAAAGAAAGCACTTCTTTAAACCAGGGTATCAGGAAGCATACATGTCTTTGCTGACCGGTGTACTCCTGTGCGATCTGGAACTCCATCATCTCATTTGTATGAGGCATTGCTCCAAACAAGGGAGAAACGGGTTCGCGCACCTGGAAATCAACCGGACCGTTCTTAATCTGGATGATGACATTATCTTCAAAATCTCCGTCAAGAGTGTTGAAATAGTCATATGCGGCTCTGGCACGGTCTGTCTTTAAATCTCTCCAGTCCTGTCTGCAGTTGTATACAAAACATCTCCAGATAATTATGCCGCCGTAAGGCTTTATCGCACGTGCGAGCATGTTTGCGCCCTCAGCCTGCGTACGGTCATACGTAAAGGGGCCGGGACGTCCTTCGGAATCTGCCTTAACCAAAAATCCGCCGAAAGTGGGAACCTTCGAATAGATATAAGCCATTTTCTTTTCCCACCATTTGATGACTTTTTCATCGAGCGGGTCGGCCGAAGAAACTTCCGGATCGTCTATGGGCGAAGCATAATTTAATGACATGAACATCTTTATGCCGTACGAAGAAAATAGTTCGGACAGCTTATTTACTTTATCAATAAAGCGTTCGTTTATAAGATCGCAAGCCGCCTGTTTTACGTTTACGTTGTTTATCACAACGCCGTTATAACCTGCGGAAGCAAGTACTCTCGCGTAATAAACGGTCCTGTCGTCGATAACGATGTCGTTATCTTTAAAAAGGAACGACTCTCCCGAATAGCCTCTCTCTATGGAGTTGTCCATGTTATCCCAATGATTGAGCATACGAAGCGGGCTGACCGGAACCTCTTTTACAGGCGCGTCAAAACTTTTATTCAGCCTTATCATGTTGATAAATCTGAAAGCGCCGAAAAGTACGGCGTTTTCATTGTTGGCTTTGATAGTGTAAACATCACCGTTTTTCTCGACTTCAAAGCCTTCTTTGCCGAGGTCTTCCCTGTCACACTTTACAAGCGAAATATTCAACCCCGAAACGGCCTTTATCGTGGTAAGCTCTTTAACGGCATTTTTAAGAAGAACACTGTCAGCATCAAAACCGTTGTTTGTAACTACCGCATTATTGTTGTCTAAAGTTTCATCAAGCCATAGCCTTGAGTACATACTTGTGTAATACCTCCCTGACTGCTCCGTTGCCGTTTATGAGTTCTTCGTAGATTGAAAGCACTTTTATGCCCAGTCCGTCTTCAAAAAGGTCGCATCCGAATATCTCGTTAAGTTTCAGAACATCTTTTACGTCCATACTTCTTACTTTTTCAAGCATGGGATCGGGACTTAATTCGAATGCTTCGCCTTTATCGTTTATTCCCTTTAAGTAACGAAGCCATCCTGCGAGCACAAGCGGTACAAGAATGAGCGAATCCGTGGAAAGGTCTTCACGCTTTCTGTATGCTTTTATGGTCTCACCGAATCTTATGGGAAGCTTCTGTGATGTGTCACAGGCTATACGCTGAGGAGTATCGGGCATGAAAGGATTGGGAAGACGCTTTTTGAGCACTGCTTCAAGGAAATCCTCGGGCTTTAATACACCCGGATTTACAACAACCTTCATTCCTTCTTTGTGACCGAGGGTATATACGAGGTTCTTCAGGTCTTCGTCGTCCATCTCATCATGGATGGATGTGAATCCCAAGAGACATCCGTAAATGGCAAGTGCCGTATGAAGAGGATTAAGGCATGTGCAGACTTTCATCTTCTCAACCTTGTCCACCGTCTCTTTGTCGGTGTAAATAACTCCGACTTTATCAAGAGGCACCTTACCGTTAGGGAACTTATCTTCTATTACGAGATACTCGGTCTCCTCTGCATTAACAAAAGGAGCTACATAGGTGTTTTTACCCGTAACTACCGTCTTAAGATCGTCTATACCGTCACGTTCAAGCATTTCAGACACTTTTGCGTCGGGTCTTGGAGTGATCTTATCGATCATGCTCCAGGGGAAAGAAACCTTCTTTTCATCCTTGATATACGAAAGAAAACCTTCTTCAGCCTTTCCTGCTTTAACCCAGCCTTCCGCAAATGTATAAACCGCATCGAAAAGCTTGTCTCCGTTATGCGAACAGTTATCCATTGATACGAAAGCAAGCGGGAGTTCACCCGATTTAAATCTGTGATAAAGAAGGCTTACGATCTTGCCCATATAGCTTGAAGCGCCTTCGGGGCCGGCTTCGATGTCTTTCTTAGTTGCAGGTAAAAGCTCACCGTTCGAATCTTTAACCACATAACCTTTCTCGGTTATGGTAAAACTTGCCATCTTAAGAGAGGGCTTGGCAAATACGGTCTTTATCTTATCGAATTCGGCTGCGTTTTCTTTGTCCAGAATTAACGAACCGACGATACTTCCGATAACTTTCTTCTCGATCGTTCCGTCGGCTTTCAATGTTACGAGCACGGAAAGATCGTCGTGAGGACGATACATCTTCTCCACTATCTCATAATCAAAACCTTCGCATACCAGAAGACCGGTCTTGGAATCGCCCGACTCCAAAAGTCTGTCCATAAGATTACCCTGAAAAGCTCTGAAGATGTTGCCTGCTCCGAAATGGATCCATTCGGGAGCTTCCTTTGTAGCTTCTCTTACGGCACTTCTGTCATAGTTCGGCAGGATGTAACCGCGTTCTTTGTACCCATTAACATCCGATATACCCTTGTCTGTTAAGAACATGATTTTACTATTGCCTCCCACAAACCGTTAAGATATGTAGCGCCGAGAGCGCGATCGTAGAGGCCGTAGCCTGGCATGGCAACCTCATCCCAGATCATTCTGCCGTGGTCGGGACGGATGGGGCCTTCAAAGCCTATCTCGTAAAGAGCCTTCATGATCTCGTACATATCAAATGACCCGTCTGAAGAAAGATGTGCAGCTTCTTCAAAGTCATCGTCTGAGTTGAATTTAAGATTACGTACATGTGCAAAATGAAGTCTTCCTTTAAGTGCTCTGATCATTGTCGGAAGATCGTTTGCACGGTTTGTACCGTATGAACCTGCGCAGAATGTGACACCGTTATGAGGGTTGTCGACCATCTTCATCATACGCATGATGTTGTCGAGGTTAATGATGATACGGGGAAGTCCGAATACGCTCCATGCGGGATCGTCGGGATGTATAGCCATATTTATGTCGTATTTGTCACATACGGGCATGATCCTTTCAAGGAAATATTTGAGGTTTTCAAATAACTTCTCCTCGTCTACGTCCTTGTACATTTCAAATAATTCTTTTATCTTAGCCATTCTTTCAGGTTCCCAACCCGGAAGAACCGCGCCGTTTGCATCTTTGGATATCGAAGAAAACATGTCTGCGGGATCGATGGAATCGATCGCTTTCTGGCTGTAAGCAAGCACTGTAGAGCCGTCCGGTCTCTTTCTTGCAAGTTCTGTTCTTGTCCAGTCAAACACAGGCATGAAGTTATAGCATACAAGATGAATATCTTCTTCGCCTAAGTTCTTTAAAGTTTCAATATAGTTGTCGATGTACATATCTCTGTCGGGTGTTCCGACTTTGATAGCGTCGTGAATGTTAACCGATTCAATACCGGAAATGTGAAGTCCCGAAGCTTCCACTTCGTCTTTTAAAGCCTTTATACGCTCGCGTGACCAAACCTCACCGGGCTCGGTATCGTAAAGCGTTGTTATAACTCCGGTAACGCCCGGAATCTGGCGGATCTGTTTAAGTGTTACGGTATCGTGACCGGTACCGAACCATCTTAATGTCATTTCCATTTAAAAGTACTCCGTTCTTCATAAAATTGGGGCTCCACCATTGATGGAGCCCCGGTTTTTAAATCATATCATGTTTGAATTTCAGGTTCAAACCTTAGTTCAAATTGTCAGATGAGTATGTAGCATCCCAAGCAGCGGTTCTTTCATCTATAATAGCCTGTCCGCCTGCTGCAAGGTATTCAGCCATACCTGCATCCCAAACTGCGTCGAAATCAGCTACAGAAGCAACAACTGCCTTGTCGTATGTCTGATCTCTCTTACCTGAAAGGTCTGTTCCTTCGGTTTCAGCCTGGATATCACCAACTGAAGGTGTAGGAGGAACCTGAGCATCCTTGGATGCTACTGCGATTGCGTTCTTAACATCTTCAGGATCAACATCTGAATAAGAGAATGCAAGTGAAAGCGTTGTAAGCTCGGGTGTTGCAAGTCTTAAACCGTTGCAGTTGATGGTCATATCGATGTTCTTACCGGAGTTCTGATAGTAATCGTGATGTGCTTCATCGGGAGCCTGAAGAACGATAGCGCCTGTAGCTGCATCTACGGTATGAAGAACGCCTTCGTCACCGATCTGGAGATACTGAACCGTTTCAGCCTGGCTCATGAACTCAAGATATAACAATGAAGCGATGGGTTCGTCGTTTGTTGCAGGGAAGAATACCTTACGGTCGCCTGTGTTTGAGTAAGAATACTTGTTGTATCCGCCATTCTTGTCTTCGAAGCAGTTAACTGCTACGAACTTAGCGCCGTCACCGTACTGTGCTGCAAGTGTTGCGTTGATGGAATCCTTACCGTTTCTGAAAGGATAGTCATAGTTGTGTGTAAATGCTCCAACGAAGCCGGCCTTGATCATATCGTCTTCTGTTGTGTCATCGCTTCCGCTGTGCTCTGCGAAGTCATGCCAGATGAGACCGTCGTTGTACCACTTGTTAAGAAGTCTAACTGCTTCTTTTGTTCCGTTTTCGGTGAACTTTCTGTCATCGTAACCGTTTACATAGTACTCTTTGTCTGTGATGTCGGGATCCATGAAGGACTCGATAAGAGTAGCTGCTCTCCAGCCTACATCATAAGAGATTGAGTAAGGAACCATCTTGGAAGCATCTGCGCCAAGAAGAGTCTCAGCGTTGTCCTTGAATGCTACGAGCATTGCTTCGAACTCAGCCTTGTTTGTGGGCTCCTTAAGACCTAACTTGTCAAGCCAGTCCTTACGAACGAATGTGTTGATACGGCAGATCTCATTTCTCTTACCTTCGATAGCCCAAAGGGTACCTGTGCTGGGATCGAGATCCTGGTAGATAACTGCATCGCCAAGCCAATCGAACATGCTGGGAACAAGGTCCTTGTTCTCTGCAAGGATGGGAGCGAGGTCAAGAACACCGCCCATGTTAGCGTATGTCTGAATCTGTCCATAGTTGTAGGTATAGCAGATATCAGGTGCGTTCTGAGCTGCAAGAAGGTTACCGATATCATCACCCTCTGTCCAACGAGCTACAGTAACGAATTCAACTTCTACATTGTAACGCTCAAGCATCTGTTCCTGGATCCACTTGGTCCAAGCGTTGTTGCCTGCTTCTGTACCACCGTCAACGTTACGGTCGTACAACTCAACTGAGATGTGTCTTGTGTCAACAAACTTGCCGTTAAGCAATCCACGTGCATCGGGTTCGTCTGTCTTTGTCTCGGTGCTTGCTACAACATCGGTAGATGTTGTGTCTGTGCTTGCAGATGTCTCTGTGCTTGCGGGTGTGTTCTTACCGCATGCTGCAAGTGAAAGAACCATAGCTGCAGCAAGTACTGCCGATAAAAGTTTCTTTTTCATTTTTCATCCTCCTGTAAAGTATGTATGAATAACGCTTTATGCGATTATTCCTTGACTGCACCCATCGTTACGCCGGCTATGAAGTAGCGCTGTAACCAAGGGTAGATCAAAAGTATCGGTACGGTCGCGAACATGACCGTTGCGGATTTAAGTGAGTCTTTAAGTCCGGGCTGCATGAAACCTTCCTGGGCTGCGACTTCAACCGCGTTGGTATTGTTTATGATGTTATAAAGAAGAAGCTGTAACGGGAAGAACTGCTTGTTTGTCTTAATGTACATAAGAGCATCGCCGTATCCGTTCCAACGACCTACCGCATAGAAAAGCGCGAGTGATGCAAACACGGGCTTTGAAAGCGGTATGTATATCTTCATAAATATCTGTACAAAACT
>JAEEGK010011796.1_pt1 | contig 19917 bp, 13 predicted proteins | sample 8958771 | NCBI WGS metagenome assembly JAEEGK01 (sample SAMN16246547, study PRJNA631951) | gut metagenome | biome: gut microbiome; feature: rumen; material: SC-attached | host: Bos | place: Iran: Karaj | collected 2018-10
GGATTGGGGATTGGGCCCAATCCCCAATCCCCAATCCCCAATCCCCAATCCCCAATTCAATTTTAGATAATAAATAAAATTTTCGAAAGTTATTTTATTTTTTATATAAATTTATTAATTCTTTAAATTTTAATTTCCATAAATTATAATGAAATATTTTTATTATATTATATAAATATTTTAAAAATATTAATATATTAAAAAATTCTTACCAAAAGAATATGTTTTATCTTAGAAAAAATTTAAAATAATAGATATAATATTTTCTTTAAATTAATTCACTTAATTAATTATAATTTTAATTTTTTAAATAAATTTTAATAAATTATCTATATTATATTAGTCTTATTACAACCACTTTTAGGATATTTTGATAAAATTTAAAAATAATTTTTATACTTTAATTTTATGTTTATCTTTTATTAGACATTAAAATTTATAAAAAATAATTTGACAAATTTTAATTCCAAAAATGTATTATTATCTATTAATTAAATTTTATATTTTTATATTATTTAAATTTTAATTATTATCTTGCATTTCAATTTTAACTTCCTTAGCATCATCATTTTTAATATGATTTAAATATGAATCAGGAATAAAAATTAAAGGAATTAAAGGAATTATTTGTAATACACTATAAAATATAATCATTTGATGAAAATTAACAAAATTATTTTCATCAATATTAAATAAATTAACAAGAAAAGAATTAAATAATAAACTAAAACAAGACCCAATACTTGCACTACTTGAAAATAAACTATAAACACTTCCTTCATAATTTTCAGGTGAAATTACAAAAGCTAATCCCATTAAAGGCATTAAACCCAAAGAACTACAAGATGAATAAATACTTATTGAAATAAATGAAATGTGTTTATATTTTAAATCATTTTTTGACCAAATAAAAAATATTATTGAACCTAATAAAGTTAAAAAAGTTGAAATTATTATAATAATTTTTGTATTTGTTTCTTTAAAATATTTTTTATAATAATATGATATTATCATTCTAAAAAAAAAAAGATATAATGTCATTTTTCCATAATCTGCTTTTGTAAAATTTTTAACATTTCCTAAATAATAAAAAGCAGTTTGATAATATGATGGTACAGATGTAAAAAAAAATATATAAAATAAAGGAATTAATACTTGTTTATTATTAATAAATTTAAATAAATTCGAAAAAGAAATATTATCTTTTTCATTTTTTATATTCTTATTTTGATTTTCATTTTCTGAAAGTTTTGAATAATTAAATTTTTGATTTTTAATAAATATTTTTTCATTATAAATTAAACCACCAATTATATTAAAAAATGAAATTAAAGCATTGAATTTAAAATTTACTTCAATAGAAAAATTTTGAATAGCATAACTTCTTATAATCGCACAAACAAGCATTCCAATATTTTTAATTAAACTATATGAACTATATTTATTAATTTTTTTCCCTGTATTTTGACTTAATTCAATTGTAATTGCATCTAATAATATAAAACTAAAAGTTAAAAAAGAAAAAGCAATTGTAGTATCAATAACAGATAAAAATTTTGATTTTAAAGAAGGTAAATAATACCAATTTAAAGTTTGAATTAAACCTGATAATATAATATAAATTTTTCTTCTATAACCACAAATAGGAAAAAAATCTGAAATTAAACCAAATAATGGTTGAATTATATCTGGGATAACATAAAATGAATATATTATTGACATTTCACTTGGACTTAATTTTAATGTATCTTTAAAAAAAAATGTTAATGCTAAATTTGGAAATATACTAAAACTTATTGTAATTGTTAGAATTAAATATGATAATTTATTTCTTATACTTTCATTATTATTATTATTATTATTATTTATTTTTGGAGTTTCATGAGGAGATATTTTTATATTTTGTTTATTTTCAATTTCTGCTTTTTCATTTTCTTTATCTATATTTTTCTCTTCATTTTTATTCATAAAAAAAATAAAAAAAGAAAAAATTTCAATTTATATAATATTTTATATATATATATAATTTTAAATTAAAACAAAAAATAAGTTTATCAAATTTACATTTTCTATAAATTATATCATTTTATTATTATACTTTATTTTTTTTTATTTAAAAAATCTAAATGAGAACCACTTCTTTTCATTGAAGAAGATGGTGTTTGTACCTTATTAAAAATAGGAAATTTTTTTGTAAGTGAAAAATAATTTAATATTGAATTTTGAGGTGATTGAAAACCACTTTTCTTTATAAGATTTCTATTATTTTTTTTATTAAAAAATTGATTATATGAATCAAATTCAGTTTTTTTTTTAATACCATTAAATAATATTGATGAACTAGATGATTTTTTTAAATTACTAAATGTTCCATCTAAAATTGGGAATTTTTTATTTCTATTACTTGATAATATTGTTCCAGTTTTATCTTCATTATTAATATTAATTTTTTCATTTGTTAATTCTAAATTATTTTGTCTATTTGATAATAATGGTGATATAAATCCAGATAAATTATTATTGAAAACAAATAATTTTTTTTTTAATTTATTATCATTTCTTGATATTTCTTTATTATAATTTTTAAAAGTTAAATTTGGATTATTTATTTTAACTAATTTACCATTTTGTATTTTTATTGTTAAATTTTTCATTAAAATATTTTTTTCCAATTTCTCATATTTTCTCCTATTAGAAATATCATAATTAAATTGATTAATATTATTACTTTCATTTTTATTATTATTATTAAGTTTATTATTATGATGAAAAATAATTTCATTAGCAGAATTATTTCTATGTAACAAATTCATATTTAATTTAATATTACCATTATTATTATGAAAACTATTTTTCTTATAATTTTTAACATTTTTACTTACATCGCTTTCGCTTTCATTCCCAATTAAATTATTACTAGTCATATTAGTACTAACATTATTTTCTTTCATAGTAAATTTTTTTAAAACTCCTTCATTAACATTATCAAAAGTATAATCTTTAAAAATTTCTAAATATTCCTTTCTTCCTCTATATTGTCTATATCTATCAAGTGTACTTTCTCCAATTTTATCTTCTCCAAGACAATACTTTCTATCAAAATGATCCCCATCACCAGGAATAAAAGGACTTTCAACTTTTTTTTCAAAAACTTCATCCCATTTCCAATTACAAAACCAAGGATGATTTTTTAATTCTTCAATACCATTTTTTCCAAGTCTATTAGAAACTTTTCTTTGTAATAATTTATTAACAAAATCAGCACTTTCATAAGAAAAACCAATTGGTATTTCATGTCCTTTAATTTGAACTTGTTTTCTTAAAACACTTTCTTTAATTTCTCTTCTATTTTTACCTAAATAAGGTCTAATTCCAAGCATAAATTCATAACCTAAAACACCAATAGCAAAATAATCAACAGGATAACTATGATTTTGTGCACATAATACTTCAGGTGCCATATAACCAGGAGTTCCACTTGTTTCATCAGAATTGTGTTTTTTATATTTTTTAGCTACTCCAAAATCAGTTAATCTAAGATAACCATTTTTATCAAGGACTAAATTTTCTGGTTTAATATCTCTATGAATAATTTTATTAGAATGAATGTATTCTAAAGCTAAAAGTAAATTACTAATAAAAAATTTAGATTGATCTTCTGTAAATTTTTTATATTTACATAAATGATAACGTAAATCTCCTCCTGTTAATAAATCCATTAATAAATAAAGACAATCTTTGTCTTGAAATGAATAAAGCATATTTACTATAAATGGATGATGAAGATTTGATAAAAGATGACGTTCTGAGAGAATTGATTGTTCTGATTTACGATCAATTATTTTTACTTTTGACATTTCTTTTAAGGCAAATGTATATTGAGTATGTTTATATGTTACTTTCCATACTTTTCCAAAACCACCTCTTCCTATTACGTAATGAAATGTGAATGAGTTTTTGGAAACTTTTTGTGATGGAGTTTCTGATGTTTGTGAAAGGTTACCCATTTAATTTTTTTTTTTTTTTAAGTTTTTTTTTAATAAAAATATTTTTTTTTATTAGATTTGTTTATTATTTAAAAAACTTTCATTTGGTTAATATTATAAGATTTTTATAATAATTTTATTAAAATAAACAATAATTTAATTTTAATTTAAATATCCTTTAATAAAAATGTGTAATTTAAATATATATAATAATTTCAATTATTTATATAAAAATATAAAATAATTATATTTTAAAAAATAAAAATGTTACAAAAAGTAAAAAAAAACCTTTCTTTAAGAGAAAAATTTTTTGGTAAAAAAGTAACATCTAAAGGACTTCCTCCAAATTTTTTTGAAAAAATATTAGATTGCGAAGTTAGATTCAAATCAAAATTTGATGAAAAAACTTTGCAAGAATTAGTAACATATTATTCAATGGCAATTGAATATTTTGAAAGTATTGGTGATCAAAAATATATTCAATATCATAAAAGTATGAATTCACTTTTTTCTGAACCAGAAGTAATTAATTATATGTCAGGTGGTAAAAATTTTAAAATTGAAGAAAAGAGAAAATTATTGCAAAAAAAATTTGAAGATTCTGAAAAAGAAGTAACAAAAGAAAAAGTAAAAACATTTATAAGATCAAATTCTATTGATAAAAATCCACAAATAAATAATATAATTGATAAAGAAATAAATTCACAAATGAGTAATTTTCAAAAGAGAAAAGAAGCAAAGAAAAAAAAATATTTATTATCAACTTCAGATATAACAGATAATGTAAAAACAATGAAAAATAAAAGACAAATAAATACAAATTTAAATAAATCAGTTGATATTGATATTGATAATCAAAAAGAAAAAATAGAAGATACAAAAAATATTTTAGATGAATTAAAAGATGATGATTTAGATTTAAATACAGATAATATTACAAATAAAAAAGATATTAAAGTAACAAATAAAACAAAATTTATAGAAAAAATAAAAACTTGTATGGATGTTTATTTTAATGAATATTATGAATATTTTACTAATAAAATTGTAAGTGGAGTTATAAAAGATTATGAAAATAATTCTAAATATCATAGTAAATTATTATGTGATTCTGCAGTTGGATATGCCACTCAAGAAAAAGAAATGGAATTTTTAATTACTCCACAAAGTGATGATGCTTTTAAAGAACAAATTCTTAGTGTTGTTAGTCAATTGAAAGAAGAATCTAAAACTGAAATTGAAAAATATAATAAAAGTAATATGGTTAAGTTAAAAAAAATAAATGAGAAATATTCACAAGATATTATTAAAAATCCTGGAATTGAATTAATACAAGAAAAGTTTAAATTAGATATTACAAATTTACTTTCTTCAAGACTTTTTAATTGATGATTGATTAATTTATCTTAATTATATTTATTGTTTTTTAATTAAGGAAAATTATTATATTTAGAATATTTTTTTTATTTAATTTTTTAAAAATAATATTTTTTATCATTTATCTAAAAAATGTTAGGTAATAAAAGAAAAATAAATAAAAAACAAATTCATCATAAACCATTATCAGAAAAATTAAAACAATTATCAAAAAAAAAACAAAAAGTAAAAGATAAAGATGAAGAATCAATAAAATCTAATGATGATATAATAGGGAATAGTAGTGATTCTGAAGTAGAAAATAATAAAAAAAATAATGATAAAAAACAAAATTATCAATTTGATACAAATAAAATAGAATCATATGATGAAAAAAAAGTTCGTTTAGCAAAAGAATTAATAAATAAATTAGAAAAAAAAATAGATAAAGAAAATGATGATGATATATCAGAAAATGATGAAAATGAATTAAATAAAGAAATTTTATTAAAATATGCAAAAGATGAAGAAAAATTAAAAAAATCATATTTTCAAAATAAAAATTTTTTCCCTCATGAAACCTTATTTTTAAAAGGACATAAATCAACAATAACAGATTTAGATATTTCCAAAGATTCAAATTTAATAATAACATCATCAAAAGATTGTAGAGGAATAATATTTGATATAAATAAAAATAAAAAAACTCTTCTTCCAAAATTTACAAATAAATCATTATATTGTTGTACATTTTCACCAGATAATAAATCAATATTTTTTGGTGGTAAAGATAGATATATATATCAAATTGATTTAAAATCAAATAATATAATTCAAAAATTTAAAGCACATAATGGAAGTGTTAATGGAATTAAATTTGATTCTTCAAAAGATCAATTTTATTCAATTGGTAATGATAATATTTTAAAAGTTTGGAGTAGTGATACAAATGAAAGTATTTTATTAGAAACATTTTATGGTCATACTAATAAAATAAATTATATTGAAAATATTCCAGATGATATTAATAAAATTTTAACTTGTTCAATGGATAATTATATTAATTTATGGAAAGTTGATTCACAATCTTTTTTACAATTTAAAATTAATGATATTAATCCAGTTGATTGTATAACTGCAATTAATCAAAGTGTTTTTTTTACTGGAAATTTTAATGGTAATATTTCATTATGGAAAAATAATAAAAAAAGATTTATTAATTGTATTAATTTTGCACATGGTTATTATGAAAATTTTCATATTTCACATTCCTTTTTTAATAGATTAGATAAAGAAAATTTAAAAGGACCATTATTACAAGTTGGTAATCCAATTTTAAGTATTGGTAGTGTATTATATTCTGATTTATTATTTTCTGGTTCATTAAATGGAGATGTTAATTTTTATTATTTTATTAATAATGATGATAATCCAACTTTTGAAAAAAAAAATAATTTGAAATTAAATTGTAAAGGATGTATTAATGTTTTGAAAAGTAATTCAAATGGAGATTTTATTGTAGCTGGTAATGGTAAAGATAATAAAATGGGAAGATGGTTTAGTGATTATGATACTAAATTAGGAATTACTATAATAAAATTATATAAAGATTAAAATATATTTTTTTTAATAATAATACATATTTTAATTTTTTATTCAAAAAAAAAAATATGTCAAATACAAAAGAAGAAACATCAAATATACAAGAATCAGAAGATAAAGAAGATATAAATGAAGAAGAATCAAAACCATTTTTAGCAAAATTCTCAGAAATACTATATCCATTTTCCTCATCAATAACATTATCAATATTAATTTTAGTATCAATACTTTCATTTATAATACGTATATTTTCCATAATCCGTTTCGAAATAATAATTCATGAATATGATCCATGGTTCAATTATCGTGTAACAGAATATTTAACTGAAAATGGAGCATACGCCCTTTGGGATTGGTTTGATCCTGAATCATGGTATCCATTAGGAAGAATAATAGGAGGAACATTATATCCAGGAATAATGTTTACTTCATTTACAATTTATAAATTATTAAATACATTACTTTTTCCAGTTAATATTACTACAATATGTGTTTTTGTACCTCCAATTTTTGCATCTTTTACTTCAATTGCTTCTTTTTTTTTAGGTAAGGAAGTTACTGGAAGGAAAGATTGTGGTTTATTATGTTCTCTTTTTATTTCAATTGTTCCTGGTTATATATCAAGGAGTGTTGCTGGTGGTTATGATAATGAAGCTGTTGCTATTACTGCTATGATTATTACTTTTTATTTTTTTGTTAAAGCTATTAATACTGGTAGTATTTTTTATTCTGTTTTAACTAGTATTGTTTATTTTTATATGGTTAGTTCATGGGGTGGTTATGTTTTTATTATTAATTTAATACCACTTTATATTTTATTTCTTATTGTTATTGGGAGAAATGATATTAAAGTTTATACTAGTTATACTATTTTTTATATTTTAGGAAATGCACTTGCTATGCAAATTCCTTTTGTTGGTAATTTAGTTTATAAATCTAGTGAACATTATTTATCTCATGGAGTTTTTGCTATTTTAAATTGTGTTTCTTTTATTGATTTTTTAAAAAATAATCTTAAAACTGAAGAAATGATTGAAAGATTATTTAGTTTATTTATTTTTATTATTGTTATTTTTTGTAGTGTAGGATTTATTTATTTTACTTTTAAAGGTTATATTCATTTTGGTGAAAGAATAATGACTTTATTAGATCCAACATATGCATCAAAATTTATACCAATAGTAGCATCAGTAGCAGAACATAATCCAACATCATGGACAGATTTTTATTTTGATTTACATTTCTTATTATTATTCTCACCATTAGGATTATTCTATTGTCTCACAGATCCAACAAACTCAAAATTATTCATAGTAGTTTTTTCATTATGTTCAATATACTTTTCAAGTGTAATGATTCGTTTATTACTCTTATCATCCCCAGCTTTATGTCTATTATCAGGAATAGGAATAAGTGAACTCCTCCATTTCCTAATCCAAAATAATAAATCTAAAAAAGGATTATTTTCCTTAATTGAAATAATATTAATATCATTAGTAATTTCATATTTAATATATGAATTTATTATTCATTCAACATATGTTGCAGCAGAATCATATTCAACAAATGAAATAATAGAATTAAATAAAAATGAAGATGGTTCAAAAAAAATAATGGATGAATTCCGTGAAGCATATTATTGGCTTCGAATGAATACACCAACAAATTCAAAAATAGTATCATGGTGGGATTATGGATATCAAATATCAGGAATGAGTCATCGTGCAGTAATAGTAGATAATAATACATGGAATACATCACATATAGCAACAGTAGGTGCAATATTAGCATATAATGAATATGATTCATTTAAAATATGTAAAAGTTTAGATGCAAATTATGTTTTAATTTTATTTGGTGGAGCAAATGGAAATGATGATGATGATATAAATAAATTTTTATGGATTGTTAGAATTACTCAAGGTTATTATCCTAAAGTTATAGAAGATAATTATGTTAGTAATGAATATGGTTATATTATTGATGAAAATGCACCTGAGCAATTTTTAAATAGTATGATTTATAAATTTTCTTATTATAAATTTGAGGAGTTACCTTATCTTGATTATAGTGAATCTACTGAAACTGAAGAAATTATTATGGGATATGATACTGTTAGATTGAGTGTTATTGGGAAAAAAGTTGAATTAAGTCTTTTTGAAGAAGTTTATACTACTGAAACTTGGATGGTTAGGATTTATAAAGTTAAAGATTATCCTAATAGAGATTCTCCCATTGAAAGTAGGTTTATTAGAAAAAAAAATAAATTTATAAGTAGAGGAAAATATTTGAAAACACCAAAGTTATTTTAAAATTTAGGTTTTTTGGTTTTTTTTTTATTTTTTTTATTGAAGTAGATATTTGAATAGTTATAATATATTTATTTAAATATTTAATTTAAATAATTTTAAATTTTTTTTGGAAAAATTTTATTTAATTATGGATGAAATTGAGACAGAAAATAAAAATAATGAAATAGAAGAAAATAAAATGAAAGAGATAAATGATGATTTTAAAGATATATATTCAAAAATTAATTTAATTAAACAAAAACATAAAGAACATTCTGAAGAAGATGAAAAATTTCATTTTTCTATTAATGATTATAAAATAGATTTATTAATGAATGATGATAAATTAAAACAAATTTTTCAAATGTTAGAACCAGAAATTAAAAATTATCAATTTCAATATAAAAATGTTTCTGATTTATTTTCAGAATATAAATTTCTTACTGAGAAAAATAAACTTTTTAATGAATATAATTCAAATTTAAATCTTTTAAAAATGGAAAAATTTAAAAATTCTAATAATGGATTAACATTAAATAAAATTTATTCTTTATTTGAAGATGTAAATAAAATGAATAAAAAATTTTCTCCAATTAAAAACAATAATTTTAGAAAAACATCAACTTATCAACCAATTAGTACAAAATATGAAAATAAGAAAATTAAAATTTCAAATAATAAGTATAATTTTGATAAAAAATTTAAACCTTTGTTAAATAGTCAATTTTTAAAATTTAAAAATAATAATTTAAATACTTTAAACGATGATTTTTTAGACCTTAAATCAAAAATAAAAAATAAAAGTAGAACTTCATTAAATTCATTTAGAAATGATAAATCAATTTCAAAAGATAATAATATCAAAACTATAAATAATAATAATTGGTTTGATAATTTTTCAGAAAAATATAATAATAAAACTTATTCTATAGAAATTAATAAATTAGGAAATGCTATTGATAAAGTTGGAAATTATCCTAATAATAAAAATAAAAATAATTCTTTATATCAATCAAGATTATATTCTAGTAAATTTTATTAAAATAAAATTAAATTTTTAATTTTTTTTTTAAAATTTTTTTTTAAATATATTTTTATTTTTATAATTTATATTTATTTCTTCAAATATTTAAATTAAATAAATAAAATTAAAATAGTCAAATAAAATGACTTCTCAATTATCACTTTTTTCAAATAATACAAAATTTAAATTAAATCTTTTAGATGAATCCCAAATTAAGCAAATAAATAAATCAATCACATTAAAATTAAAAGTAAAATCATCTCCCAAAAAAATTAAAAGATATTTACATTGTTCATCAATAGAAACGGCAACTAAATCTTCAATAGATACACCAATTAGAAAAGATTTTTTTGGTGTAGAAATTTGTAAAAGAAATAAAAGAAAGTATAAAGTAACATTTGCAGATGAAGTTTATAATAATGATGATAAATTAATTGAAGAAATTCCAGTTGAAAGTTATAAAAAATATAATTATTGTATATATAAAAAAAATATAGATAATAATCAAAAAGATTTTATTGGTTGTAGTGGTTGTTTAATAATATAAAATAATTTTTGTAATTTATTTAAATGTTTTTATGAAAATAATTAAAATTGTTTTTATAAATGAAATTTGATGGTAAAATATTTTATTTGTTGATATAGTACAACCACATTTTTATACTTTATAATTATATTTTAGTAATTCTTTTCAACAATATATTGATTTTATTTTGTATGATATGTTATATAGTTTTATATTTTTACCGAATTATTTTAATATATGAATAGGATTTTTTAAATTTATTAATAATATTTGTTGAAAACAATTTAAAAATCATTTTTTTCGTTAAAAAATACATAAAAAAAATTAAAAATTCAAAAAAAAAAGTATTTTTAAGAAAATAAAAAAAATAAAAAATGGATGGTTTTCAAATATTAAGTAAACTTGGTGAAGGAGCATATTCAATAGTATTAAAAGTACGTAGAAATTATGATAACAACATATACGCATTAAAAAAAGTAAAACTATTAAAATTATCAGACAAAGAAAAAAATAATGCATTAAACGAAGTTCGTATATTAGCAAGTGTAAAAAGTTCCTTTGTAATATCATACAAAGAAGCATTTTTTGATGAAAAAGAACAATGTTTAGGAATAGTAATGGAATATGCAGATAAAGGAGATTTATATCAAAAAATAACAGAATATAAAAAAACAGCAATGTTATTTGAAGAAACAGATATATGGAGAATATTACTTCAATTAATAAAAGGTTTAAAATCACTTCATGATTTAAAAATATTACATAGAGATTTAAAAAGTGCAAATGTATTTTTATTTTCAGATGGTAGTGTTAAATTAGGTGATTTAAATGTATCAAAAGTAGCAAAAAAAGGTTTAGGTTATACACAAACTGGAACACCATATTATGCAAGTCCTGAAGTATGGAAAGATCAACCTTATAATAATAAAAGTGATATTTGGAGTTTAGGTTGTGTTTTATATGAAATGATTACTTTACATCCTCCATTTAGAGCAGAAAATATGGAAGGTTTATTTAATAAAGTTATTAAAGGAAAATATAAAAATATTCCTAATAGATTTTCTAATGATTTAAGTGAAATTGTTAGATTGTTAATTCAAGTTGATCCTGATAAAAGACCTAGTTGTGATGAGTTACTTAAAAATAATATTATTATGAAAAGAATTGAGTATTTTAAAAGCTTTTGTGGTGATGATGTTAATGAAGATCAGGCTCTTTTGAAAACTATTGTTATTCCTAAAAATTTATTGTTTTTAGGAAGTAATTTACCTGAACCTAATTATGTTAAAAAAAAATTTAATTCTTATACTAATTTGAAAAGTGCTAATGAAGATTTTAATGAGAAAGAAAAAGAAAAAAGTAATACTAATAATAAAATAAATAGAAATGGTTTTAAAAATGATAATAATGATATTAAAAAAAAAGAAGAGGAAAAAAAAATAAATGAAAATAATAAAAATGATGAAATTGAAAAAAAAACAAATGATAGTAAAAGTAATAAAGAAGATAAAAAAATAGATGATGATGAGGAAATAATTAAAATAGAAAGAGAAAGAAGAATAAAAGAAGAAAGAATAAAAAGAGAAAAAGAAATAAAAATAAGAGAAAATGAATTAAAATTAAAAAAGCAATTAGAAGAAAAAGAAAAAAATGCATATAAATATAATCAAATAAGTAGAAATATACAAGAAGATTCAAAAAATATAACTAAAGAAGTAACACAAAGAAGTCATAAAAACATAATAAATTCAAGACAAAGTCACAAAAAAATAATTTTACCAGAAATAAGAAATTCTTATGATATAACACCAATAAATAGAAATTATAATAATAATAATAGACCTGTTTATGATGGTTATAATAGAAGTAAAAAATATAGAATTTTATTAAGTAATGAAGAAGAAGAAATTAATAAATTATATAAAATTTATGCACCTGTTTTAAAACCACAAAATAAATTACCTAAATATATTTATAATAATAATCTTCAAATTAAAAATGTGCCTAGACCATATAATTTTTATAATATGAAAGGAAAAAATAATAATGAAAGATATAATTATGGAAGGAAATTAAATCCTATTCCAAGGAAATATTTTAATAATTTGTATTAATTAATATATAAAAATATTAAATATTAATTTTTTAAATAATTTATTTATAATTAAATTCATTTAATTTTTGTAGATTAGAAATTTTTATTTTAATATATTATTATTTTTTTAAAAATCCTAATTTTCATTATTGTTTTTAAAATTCCTTATTTTTGAAGTTTAGGATATATTTCGATAAAATTGTATTTAAACTTAAAAACCTATTATAAAATTAATATAAAATCATTAAAGAAGCTTGTTATAAGTAAAGAAGCTAATTTCAAAAATTTTCTGAATAAAAAAAGTAACAACTAAAAAGAAAAAAGAAAAAAATGGATTAATTATTTGATACTATTTAAATTAATTTGTCTTTTTTTATAAATAATATAATGAGCCAAAAAAATAACAATAATTTTTATGAAATTCTTAATGATTCATCAGATGAAATATCAACAACTATTAATTTTGAACAAAAAAAAAAAAAAGGAAGAAAAAAAATTAAGAAAAATTTATTATCTCATAATAAATGTAAAAAAGATAATATTAGAAGTAATATTATGACACATTTTCGAAAATTTATTATTTCTTTCTTAAATGATTTTTCAAATTATTTAATTCCAAATAATATTATTTTATTCAGAAAAATTGATTTTAAAGAAAGGGAAAAATTGAACATTAAATACATTAAAAATTTTATAGAAATGAAATTATCAGATTTTTGCAAATTAAAAATATCAAAAATTTATACAAAAGAAGTTGAATCTAATGAAAATCAAAAAAATTTTGAAAATATTAAAAATTATTTTCCAGAAGAGATAACAAAGATAAATATTAGAAATTTGTATGAAAAATTTTATATTTCTCAAAATTTTGATTTATTAAAGGAAAAATATAGATTAACAAATACAAATAATTTTTTTTCATTATTGAATGAAAAAGAAAAAGAAGGAGATTTCAATTATGTAAATAAATTAAAAGAAACTGGTTTAAATTTAATTAAAGATTTAGACAAAAAAAAATCTTTAATTAATGATCAAACTCTTAAAAAAAAAAGATTTTATGGAATAAAAAAAGAAGAAGAAAAAAAAGAAATTAATGATTACTATCATGAAAATATATATAATAAAAATGAAAATTTAGATGAAAATTATATAATTTATGTAGATAATGATTATATGATAGAAAATGAAAATAATATAAATGATGGAAAATTTGATTATTATTTTTAAAAAATGTTTTTAATTTATTAATTGGGGATTTTTATTATATCCCTTTTTCTTGTTAAACTATTTTTAATACAATATAATTTAATTATAACATAATTTTAAATTAGTTTTAAATTTAAACTTCTTTATTGTTTTCTATTTTAATTACAAACAAATTAAATTTAATATTCAAAATATTTTTAAAAAATAAAATTTAATTATACTAAATCAATAATATTATTATAATCAAATAAAAATTTATTTATAACAATAAAAAAAAAAAACTAATATAAAATTTACTCATCATCATTATCAGTTCTTTGACTTAAACTTGCACTATAAATATTTTTATATTTTCCATGAAAAGTATTATTATGATGATAATTATGTGGAGAATTTTGTTTAATTTCATTATAATTATCTATAACCCCTTTATATTTATGTAACAAATAACTAGTATAAATTGATGGTTTTGGACCAGAATTAATAAAAAATTTTGCTTTTGATTCAATTGAATTTGATTTTGTTTTATTCTCATTAATTATTAAAAAATTTAAATTTGGTAATTTTGGATATGAATAATTTATTTCTTTTATATTATCTTTTGATAATGCTTTTATTCTTTTTTGCTTTGATGTTAATGGTTTAGATTTTTTCAAATTTATTTTTTTTTTCGACATTTTTTTTGATAAATATCCTATTGATTGAATAACTTTTGAATTATTAAATGTATTTTTTGAAAATATATTTATTTCTTTTTTTGACGGAGTTAATTCTTTTTTTAACATTTTATTTCTTACATTTTTTTTTTTTTTAAATTTAGAATCTTCAATTTCATTTGAATTCTTTTTTTCATGTAATATAGGTTGACTAAATGATTTTTGATTAATAAATTTTTTTTGATTTTCATTTTTTAGTATTGATGAAATTGGAAAAATTGATTTAATATTTTGAGTATTTTTAGTTTCATTTAATATGATATTATTAGTATTATTCTCTAATTTTTTTTTTATTTTATCTATTATATTTTCATTTGATAATTCTTCTTTTTTATAATTTAAGGTAAAAGTTCTTTTATTTATTCCATTTATTAAAGAAAAATTTTCTTTTTGTTCAATACTATAAATTTGAGGATGAAATTTTGATTTACAAATTGAAGATATTTTATCAAAAAATTTTTTTATATCCGAACTTAAAATTGTTTTATTTTGTTTATATAAAGAATCATAATTTTGTTTTTTAAATAAAAATTGACTTAATTGATATGAAAATAATATTAATCTGTTAAAAATATTAAAAATATCTTCTGCAAATATTTCATATGAATCAAATGGTCTAATCTTTATTTGTTCATTTTTTTTTATTTCATTTAAGATTGTTGAAATTATTTGATATTGATTTGTTTTTTTTGATAAAATTTGAGCATTTTTAAAATTAGTATTACCAGATGACATATTATTAAATTATTGTTATTTTTACTCATAAAAAAATTTAAAATATTAAAAATAATTAAATAAATATTTTATTTTAATAAATATTATTTTATTAGATAATAATGAAAAAAGAAAATGAAATTATTAATCAAAATGAAAATGATATTGAGAATTTGTTTTATAATAATGATGAAAATGAAAATAATGAAGATGACGAAAATGAAAATGAAAATGAAGAAGAAGAGGATGAAAAAGAAGAAGATGATGATTTAAATTCTAAAATTGATGAAATTATAAATCAAAGAGTAGAAATTTATGAAAAAAAATATGATATATTATTAAATAATTATAAAAAATTAGAATTAAATCAACTTAACAATATAAAATTATTATCAAATTTAGAAAAAATTATATTTGACATTAAACAATTAAAATTAAAAAACAAAAATCAAATTCAACAAAATTTTAACTTTCAAAATATTCAAAATCAATTAAATCAAAAAAAAGAAAATAATGGAGAAAATAATTTAAATGAATCATCATCATCTATATCTAGTAATGAGCAAAATTCCAAAAAAATAATAAATAATAATAATACTAGTATTAACAATTGTAATAATAATAATATTAATAATAATAGTCTTAATGTTAAAACTAATTCTGAAAAATCAATTGATAAAATTTCAAAAAATATAATTCCTAATTTTAATATAAATAATAATATACCAAATTTTCAAAATATGAAAGTTATGAGTAATAATAATATACCAAATATTCAAAATATGAATATAATGCTTAATAATAATATTCCAAATATTCAAAATATAAATAAAATAAATAATATACCAAATATGAATAATATAAACATTAATATTCCAAATATGCAAAATATAAATAATTTAAATAATAATAATATTTCAAATTTAACTAATTTAACAAAAAATCAAAATCTTGATCCACAATTTCTTCAAAGACAATTAATATCTCAACAACCAAATACATTTATGCAAATGTATAACATGAATAATAATTATATGAATAATCAAAATATAAACATTGATCAAAATAAAAATATTGATAAGGAACAAATATTACATGCACAAATGTTAAATAATATGAATTTTAATATTCTTAGAGGTAGTATACCACCTCCTTCTTTAGCATCAATGCCTCAAAAAAAAAATAAACAAATGGTAAATCAAATGAAAAATTTACAAATGATATATATGCAAATAGGAAATCAAGTTAAAAATAATCAAAATAATTTAAATAATCCTACAAATCAAAAATTAAATATTTTATATAATAATATTAATATGAATAATATGAAAAATAATATGAATATGATGAATAACTTTAATATGGATTTAAATAATAAAAATAATTTTCAAAATGAAAATGATGATGAAGAAGAAGATGAAGAATTTGATGATAAGAATAATAGAAATAATAAAATAATAAGAGGAAAAGGAAATAATAATAGAGGAAGGGGAAGAAATAAAAGAGGAAAAAATTAAAAAAATTAAATTTAAGCTATTTTTTAACTAATATATTAAAAATTCATTAAAAAAATAATTATTTAAGATTTGTATTTATATTATTTGTGATTTTATATAAAATGTCTAATAAATTTTTTTCCCATTTTTTAATTTTATTTATTTCATTTAAATTAAAAATTAAATTTTATCTATAATTTCAAAGATATTTATATTTTTTAATAAATATATTTGTTACACAATCAAAGAATAAATAATAATTCTATCATAAATCTAGAAATATTAATAGTTAAAATAATTTAAGGAAGATTTAAGTTCTCTAAATTGATATCATAATCATAAAAATTATTATTCAAATCTGGAAAACAAATTGAAGCATAATCATTTATAGTATAACCTGTATTTACTGAATCTAATTCTTTATCTTCACTTTCTTTTCTTTTTCTTTTTTTATGAATGAATTCAGTTACTAATGTCATTCCAGTATTATAAAGTTTTTCAAAATATTTTTGTTCAACATTATTTTCTTTTAATAAAATAGAAAAATTTTTTGTTGTATCACTTAAATTGTAATCTTTTAAAATATCATCATTCAAATAATATTTTTCATAAAACTCGGATAATTTTTGATTAAGAAAATTACTTCCTAAATCATTCTCCACTTGATTTAATGCTTCAATATTATGATTTGATGGATATATTTTGATCTTAGATGAAATTTTCAATGAACAAAATTGTTTAATTGTTCGATTCATAAATTCGGAAATTGATTTAATATCTACATTTTTTCTTGCATTATAATTTGTTTTAACAAATACAACTTTTTCATAATTAAATAATCTTTTAGCATAATCATTGAGAAAATTGATAATAAAATTTGAAAAATGATTCATAATTTTGCTTCTTATATTATCTATTCTATATTTTGTTTTTTTCTTTAAAAAACTATTAGAAAAACTGTTAATTAATTCTATTTCTTCATTTTCTATATCATTTCCATCATTTAGAGCTATATCTTCATTTAAATCATCATATATATTATAGTTTGGTTTTTCAAGATTTAATTTTATCATAATTTAATAATAATAGTTTTTTAATAATGTTAAATATTCATGAATAAGATATCATTATTATTTCTTTTTGAAATTTAAGAAAATTGAAATAAAAGAATTTTAAATTATTTTATTCATTTTATAACTAATTTTTAACTTTTACTGATTTTTGAATGAAAAATGATAAGCAAAAATACAATAAAAACTTGCTAGAAAATAGGGGGTTGAATTTTAATTAAAAATAATTAATTATGATTATTTTTTTTTTATTTTAATTATGTTTCAAAGCAGTGAATAATAATTATTTTTATAATATAAATATTTAATTTTTTATTTTTATATCTTTGAAAATAATCACAAAATAACTTTCAAAATTTATGGCTAAAATAAAATAATATAAAAAATAATTATTTTTTATTATAAAATTTTATCTTAATAATTTTCTATTTAAAATATTTTTAAGACATTTTAAATTATATATAAATTTTGAAAAAGTTATTTCCCTCATAAAAATAAAATATATAATTCAAAAATAAAAATCATTCATAAACATAACAATAATATTACCAAAAAAACCAATATTTAAAAATCAAAAATTCAAAATATCAATCACATAAATAAAATGTTAAATTTATAAAAAAAAATTTTTCCTTAAAATAAAATAAAAATAATATAAAAAATGTCATTTGAATACATTTCAACAAATAAAGCACCAGCAGCAATAGGACCATATTCTCAAGCAATAAAAATAGGAGATTTCCTTTATGCTTCAGGTCAAATTCCAATTGATCCTTCAAATGGTCAAATTGATGGAAATGATATTAAAACTCAAGCAAAAAGATGTTGTTTAAATGTAGGAGAAATTTTAAAAGCAGCTGGTACTGATTTTAATCATGTTGTTAAAACTACTTGTTTTTTAAGTGATATGTCTTTATTTGCTGATTTTAATTCAGTTTATGCTGAATATTTTACTGGGAAACCTGTTAGAAGTTGTGTTGCAGTTAAAGAAATTCCTAAAGGGGTTTTATGTGAAATTGAAATTATTGCTTATTTAAAATAGATATTATTGGTTTTATGTTTTTTTTTTTGGGGTTTTAATTTTTTATTTGTTAATTTATACGGGATTTTAAGAGTTGATTTTTTATTGATTGTTTTTTTTTTTGATTTTTTTTACATTTTTTTTGAAATTATAATGTTATTATTATATTATATATTTATATTTTCTTATTTATTATAGGTTAAGTTTTTTTGTTTTTTTTTAATTTTACAATTATAAATGTTTTTTTAATATATCAATAGGTTTAAATTTGAATATTTTTTAAATTAATATTATTTTTTTATTATATTATTGTTTTATATTTCCTTTGTCAAATTATGTTATCTTAATTTAAATTTATTATTAATAACTATTTATTTTTATGTAAAATATTTTTAAAATTTTTTATAAATTAATGTTTTAAATTTTCTAATGGTAAAGAATTAGAAATCAATATTTCAAAAATAATTGACCAGAAGAAATTTGAATGATTCATTGTAATTATCAAAAGATCAAAAAACTATTTTATTGTTCCAAAGATGAATCTTCTACTTCTAAAAGTTATAAGAAATGAAATATCAGGTTGTAGATTTTTTGTATAATTCCTAGAAGAACAAATTGAAAATTTTTTTAAAATTAATAATAATTTTAATGAAAATATAAATAAAAAAATATTAAAACTATAATTCTAATAAATTTCATATTAATATTATTTAATTATCTATTTTAATAACGTTTAATTATTTATTTAAAATTCATTTTTTAATGGTTGGGGATGGGGGATTGGGGATTGGGGATTGGGGATTGGGGATTGGGG
>JAEEGK010011799.1_pt1 | contig 19915 bp, 14 predicted proteins | sample 8958771 | NCBI WGS metagenome assembly JAEEGK01 (sample SAMN16246547, study PRJNA631951) | gut metagenome | biome: gut microbiome; feature: rumen; material: SC-attached | host: Bos | place: Iran: Karaj | collected 2018-10
CTTCGGCGCAGTAATCGCCCACGGCGCCGTGGAGCCATGCAGCCGCCGCGGCGGCCTCCGTGGGGGCCGCGCCCTGCCCCAGAAGAGCCAACAGAATCCCCGCCAGCACGTCCCCGCTGCCGCCGGTGGCCATGCCGGGGTTGCCGGTGGTGTTCAGATAGGTCTTCTCCGGGCTGACGATCAACGTCCGGTGGCCCTTGAGCAGCACCGTCACCCCCCAGGTCCGGGCCAGGGCCTTGGCGCTCTCATAGCGGTTCTCGGGGCTCGGGTCGCCTCCCAGCCGCCGGAATTCTCCGTCGTGGGGCGTCAGAACCACCGGGCAGGATGCCTGTCCCAGCACATCTATATGCCCTTCCAGGCAGTTTATGCCGTCAGCGTCCAAAATCACGGGACATTTTGCGTGCGTCAGCACAGCGGAAACCACGTCCAGAATCGCCGGGCTTCCGCCAAGGCCGGGGCCCACCAGGCAGGCGTCACAGTTCTCCAGACGCCGCACCAGCTCCGGAATGGCCCGGGTATTCAGCCGTCCCGCTCCGTCGCAGGACAGCGGAAACACCATGGGCTCATCCAGTTTTTGGGCCACAATGGGATAGACCGCCTCCGGGACGCCGGTGAAAATCAACCCGGCTCCGGACCGCAGGGCAGCGTTGGCCGCCAGCACCGGCGCGCCGGTATAGCCCACGGAGCCCGCCACGATCAGCACCCGGCCGAAGTCTCCCTTGTGGGCGTTGGGGTTCCGCTTGGGCAGCAGACCGTCCACCAGGTCCTCGGATGTTATCACACAGCCGTCATTGCGAAGCTGCTGCATCCGCCTCAGAGCGGCATAGAGTTTTTCGTTCATGGTTTGTCCTCCTCGTTTGGAACAAGTTGAAAGAAGAAAATGGAAGGTTGAGAGATTTCGGGCGTTCGCAGATGGCAATTCTGTTTATCGGCTCTTATCGGTTCCCGCCTTGTAGGGGCGGCCGATGACCGCCAGCTTGCCACAGTCTGCCGAATACCGCATCCTCCGTGGGAGCGGCCACTGGCCGCTCCCACAGCGCGGTTGCTGCGTAAAGCATATAACCAGAAGGCAATTTTCAACTTTCAATTTGACCGGAAGCGGTCCGCGTAGCCGCATCGTTTACATAATTCTTCTACCGCCTCGCCCCGGCGGAAGCCCGCCAGGATAGCCTTGGCCCGGGGCTTTTCCAAAATCTCCCCCAGGTCCTCGGCAAAGAGGTTTCCCAGGGCAAGCTCGCCGTCGTGGTCCAGGCAGCAGGGAACGACGGTGCCGTCCACAAGCACTCCCAGCTGATCCCGCAGACCGTAGCAGGAATGGGCTGCGTTTTCTCCGGGTGCTTCCGGGTCCGGCCAGTCAAAGATTTCCGCCCGATCCAGAAACACCCGATCCGCCAGCCGCTCTCCGGTTCGGCTGGGCGTCCAGGGCCGGGGAAAGCTGCGGGCCAACAGGTCCAAAATCCTCGTGTTTTCGGCGTTCCAGCCGGTCCGGGTGGCGCTGTCGCCGTTCCAGAGCCGGTAGTTTACCAATTTCCCCCGGGCAGCCGCCTGAATGCCAAAAGTCCCGCATAAGTTTACATAATCTTCAAGTTCTGTCCCGGCGTTTGCCTCAAAGGAGTGGAGGGAGAGGTTGACCTTGTGGAGGGCGGGAGCAGCCAGCAAAATGGGGGCCGCCCGATCCAGCAGGGTGCCGTTGGTGGTGAGAATCACCCGGAAGCCCCGCTCCCCTGCCAGAGCAAGAAAGCGGTCCAGATTCGGGTGGAGCAGAGGCTCTCCCATCAGATGGAAGTAGACATAATCTGTCCACGGGCGCAGCTTGTCCAGCAGACGCAGGAATTCCGCCTCCGGCAAAAAACCGGGGGCTCGTTTCGTCCCGGGGCAGAAGGCACAGTTCCGGTTGCAGGCATTGGTGATTTCCAGATAGACTTTTTTGAAGCGCATTTCGTTCTCCTATTGCCTGCGGCCTGATTCCTGCCCTGTGCGGGGTTAAGGCGGGCTACGACGCGAAGTTAGGGTCCGCGTTACAGGCGTTTAGTTTTCCTATTGCCTATTGCCTGCTGCCTATTGCCTTATTTGATAATGATTGCCAAAAATGCCAGCTCCTCGTCGCCGTCGTTGGCGATGCCGTGAGTGTGGCCGCCGGTGCAGTATTCCGCGTCGCCGGGGTTCAGAATAAAGTCCTGTCCGTCCTCGGTGACGGTGGCCTGACCTTGCAGGATAATATACGCCTCTCCCTCAGTGGTATGCGGGTGGACGCCGATGGAGCTGCCGGGAGGCAGGGTGTTGACGGCGAAGAGATTGACCTTGTCCACCTCGGCGGTGGTGAAGATATGGGTGGTCTCATAGGGACCCTTGCCGCCCTTGACCTCGAAGCGGGGCTGGACGGCCATTTCCTGTCTGCGTTTGATCATGGTCTGATTCCTCCCATTGTTGACCGTAGGGAGCGATCATGCCCGCAAAGCGGGACGATCGCTCCGCTCCGCCGAAGGCGGAGATCGGCTCATGTCTGCTTCTCGTTGTCGCCCTTCGGGCGACCGGATGGATCGTCCCCGCCAAAGGCGGGACATGATCCATCCCTACGAAGTTTTCATACCTTACATTTTATCCAAAATCCGGAGCATCAGCTTGGAAAACATGGTTTTGCAGGCCTCGCCGGTCTCCAGGACCTCCTCCTCGGTGAGGGGCTGGTCCAGGATGCCCGCGGCCATATTGGTGGCCAGGGAGAAGCCCAGGACCTCCATGCCGCAGTGCCGGGCCGCGATGGCCTCGGGGACGGTGCTCATGCCCGCCATATCCGCGCCCAGGAGCCGGGCCGCCCGGATCTCCGCCGGGGTCTCGTACTGGGGCCCGGGGAAGTACATATAGACGCCCTCGTTCAGATGCACGCCCACTTCCTCGGCTGCCTGCCGGGCCAGCTCCCGCAGGGCGGGTGTGTAGGCCGTAGACATATCCGGAAAGCGGACGCCGAACTGCTCGTCGTTGCAGCCGGTCAGCGGCGTCATGGGGAAGAGCAGGATATGGTCGGAGATCAGCATGATCTGCCCGGGCTTGTAGGCCAGGTTGACGGCCCCGCCGGCGTTGGTGACGATCATGGTCTTCACCCCCAGCAGCTTCATGACCCGGACACCGTAGACGGCCTCCTCGGGGGTGTAGCCCTCGTAGAGGTGGACGCGGCCCTGCATCACTGCCACCCGCTTGCCGGCGATCGTCCCGAAGACGAAGCGGCCCCTGTGGCCGGGCGCAGTGGAGTGGCGGAAGTGGGGGATCTCGGAATAGGGCACATAGATGGGGCAGTCCACCAGCTCGCCGAACTGGCCCAGCCCGGAGCCCAGGATCATCAGGATCTCCGGCTGGAAGTCGCCGATCTGTTCACGGAGATAAGCCGCGCTCTGTTCGTAGTGCTCGAAGGGGATCATGGGGGTACCTCCTGTCGTTTTTAGTTTATCGTTTATGGTTTATAGAGTATAGGTCATAGTTCATAGCATGCAGGGACAAGCACCTGTGCCCTTCATGGGTATTGCTTGTCCGCCGTCACGGGGCGGGGCGCAGGAGATGGGTCAGATCCCGGACGGCCCGGGCGGGCATGTCGCTGAGGATCTCCCAGACGGGCTCGGCCGAGGCTTCGCCCCGGAAATATCGCTCCGCCGCGGCAATGGCCGCATCGAGGTCAAGCCGCTCAATTGCGTCGTAGGCCTCGTCGTAGACGCTCATATCCCGGCGCTGGGGGGCTTCGTCCGCGACCTCGATCTCATAGAGGCGGACCTTCGCCTGTTCCTCCGGCTCTTCCTCGCCCCAGTCCTCCTCGTAGAGCCGTTTGCTGTCGGCCAGGTCGTCGTAGTAGTACACGCAGTTCAGGCGGCTGACCGCCTCCGGGAAGGAACGGCGGCGGACGTACTCAAAGAGGCCCTCCGTAGCCCACTTGGCATAGTCGGCCCACTCCCGCAGGCGGGACCGCTTCATCACCGCGTACAGGTACTTCCCGTTCAGCAGCATGGCGCAGAAGCAGTCGGAGCCCCGCGCAAGACCCTGCAGAAAGGGCTCGGCAAGGTCGGAGAGCCTTTGATGGCCGGGGGAAAGGGTGTCGCCCAATTTCAGGGTCTGGCTGATATGATATAGTCTCAATTGTAATCTCTCCAAAATGTCTGGTTTCCATTTGTTATAGATACTTCTTAAAGCTGCTTTTCATTTTCAGCATGACTTCGATAATCCAATCAAATTGTGCATTCCATTGTGATTTATCAAGAAAATCAACTTTCTTCTCTATAACAATTCGACTTGCTTTCCGTTCAGGTAATTCCCGCCAATCGAATTCTAGACCGGACTCATTTTCAATTGTGGTTTTATTTTGAAACAGCTGACGAAAGAGCTCTTTGTCCTCGTTGATGTATAGTTCAACGTCCAATTCGTTCCTTCTTTGGATCTGTGATATGGCCATGTGACAAGCTGAGGATCCGACGCTAAAATCCATCCAGTGATCCTGTGAGGGTTTGCGGCGACTAAAGTTTTTAGCAAACATGGGTTTAGAAAATGCATAATCCTGAAACGCAACCCAGTAGTCATATCTTTGCTGAAGCAGCGGTCTGCTCAATTCATTTCTTTTGATTTCCTTCGCCCAGTCATTGGGTTTTTCAATGACTTCAAACTTTACTGCTGGTTCCGAACTTCCAATGCGATATAGTTTTATTTCGCAGAGGAAAAACCCAATTTTCTCATCTGTATGGTTATTGAGCCATTCAATAGCTGCTCGATGCTCCTCTCTGGCTCGCTTTACGACCCAAATGACAACATCCGCAGATTTTCCGGAGGCATAAGTTATCAACTTACCCAAGTGGTCATGATCGGTTTCTGCCAATTGGTTTTCTATAATAATCTTCCTATCAGTTCCAGTTTCTGACGCAAAGATGTCAACGTTGAAACTGCCAACAGATGATTCTGTTTCGTCAACTGTAATATCCAATCCAACCGCATCCGCAAGAATACCTATATTTTCATCCTGGGAAAGCCACGGAGTGAAATCTAATGCTTCATGCGGCCATACCTTCCGAAGGTCTCTTATTTCTTCAAGTTTTCCTAAAGTAGCCATCATAATCTTCCTTCCAATTTCGGAATCGAATTAGCAGTACCAGCTTCGTCGCATCTTCCGTCAAAAATGCCAGAAAAAGCGTGTAGCGGATTAGTATGCACGGGGATTTCCAAAAGGGGCGTGCCCCTTTTGGCCGTTTGAATGAGGGGAGTCCAGAGGGGGCAGAGCTGTCCGGTGGACAGCGAGTTTTTATATCCTATTTGCCCGGCTATGCCGGGGAAATGGGGTACAAAAACACAGATTCGGAATCTTCCCCCTCCCCGGTCGTGTCTTTGCTTCCTTTCTGCACGGGCAGAAAGGAAGGATTTCCATAGGAGAACGGATCCTTCGACTCCGCTAACGCTCCGCTCAGGATGACAGACTTGTGAGCGGGTTCCGGGACGGACCCCTCCACCGGCCTTGAGGCCGGTCCCCCTCCCCTTGGCAGGGGAGGTTTTTGGACGCGGGGCAAAATGCGGACGGCAAAATGCCGTCCCTACGGGCGGGTGCGGAATGCATGCGGGCAGATTGCCGGCCCTGCAGTGGTTCCCTGCCCGATTAGCCTTGCGCTTCCCACAGGTCGTCCAGGCTTCCGAAATGGTAGCCCATCTCTTCCCACTTGGTCAGTAGCTCGTCCAGGATCTCCGCGTTGGTGGAAGAGGTGCTGTGCAGCAGGACCACGGCTCCGTTATGAACCCGGCCCAGGAGCTTGTCGAAGGCCTCCTCCCGGGTGGGCTGCTGGTCCTGCTTCCAGTCTACGTAGGCCAGGGACCAGAACACCGTCCGGTAGCCCAGGGCCTGGGCCATGGCGAGATTCTGCTCCGCGTAGACCCCTCGGGGCGGCCGGTAGTAGGCGGGCATGGGCAGGCCCACCACCTGCCGGTAGGCATCGGCCACGTCCTTCAGCTCCTGCTCAAAGACGGCCCGGTCGCTGATCCGGTCCATGTCCCAGTGGTGCCAGGTGTGGTTTCCCACGATGTGACCCTCCGCCGCCATCCGCTTCACCAGCTCCGGGTTTTGCTGAATGTAGGTGCCCACCACGAAGAAGGCCGCCGGGGCGTGGTGCTTTGTCAGGGTATCCAGAATGGCTGCCGTGTGGCCGTTTTCATAGCCCGCGTCAAAGGTCAGATAGAGCACGGGCTCGTCCGCCTTTCCCACGAAGACCGCGTCCCAGGCCGCCAGCTCCTCTGCCGTGGCGTTCCCGGCGGGGCACTCTCCCGGCCGGGGAAAGCTCAGCCCCCAGGAGGCGGTTTCGACAGCCCTGTTTCGGTTGGACAGCCAGGCGCCGGCCGCCAGCACCGCCAGCAAAACCGCCGCCGCGGCCGTGATTTTTACTCGAATTTGAAACGCTTTTTCCATGGTTTTCCCTCCTTGTTTCCGGTACAAATTATGCGCTCGGAGGGCCAAATATCACCCTGTTTTTGTCAAGCTGGAATATTGCACGAAAAATCCTGTGGAAAACCCTGTGGATTTTGTGGAAATCAGCACTTGCCTTTTCCGGGAAATTGTGTTATTATTTCGCAAGCTAAATATTTATACCTATCATGCTAACTTTTTTGCTTTTCGATAGAAAGGAGGGGGCTTATGCTCTCTGAATTGGCCATCAGCCCGCGGATCAAGCGGATCAGCCACGCCCTGGAGCGGCAGCGGACCCTGGACCTGGAGGACATGGATCTGACCTCGTCCCAGGCCTTCGTTTTGGGCTACGTGATCAAGCACCGGGAAGAGCCCGTCACATCCGGGGATATCTGCCGTCATTTTGACCTGTCCCACCCCACCGTCACCGGTATCCTGCAGCGGCTGGAGTGCAAGGGCTTTCTCACCTACGCGGAGGACAGCACCGACCGCCGGAAGAAGCAGATCTGCGCCACGGAAAAGGCTTTGGCCGTGCAGCAGAACGCCAGAGCGCGGTGCCAGGAGACGGAAACGCTGGTTTCCGGCTCCATGACGGAGGAGGAGCTTCGCACCCTGGTGTCGCTCCTGGACCGGGTTATCGCCAATATCGGCCAGGTGGACGGCCTGGACCCCTGCCAGAAGCCCAAGGAGGAAGGAAAATGATACGTAAGCTGATGGGCTGCATCCGGGAGAACAAAAAACACACCATTCTGACCCCGCTGTTTATGTTGGGGGAGGTGGGCCTGGAATGCACGCTGCCCATGATTACCGGCTGGCTGATTAACGCCATCAAGGACGGGGCGGACATGAACCTGATCCTCCGCTACGGCGCGATTCTGATTCTCATGGCCACAGGCTCCATGTGCTGCGGGATTCTCTCGGGCTGGTTCGCGGCCTCCGCAGGCGCGGGCTTTGCCAAGAATCTGCGCCACGACCTCTTTGCCAGGGTGCAGAGTTTTTCCTTTGCCAATATCGACAAATTCTCCACCTCTTCCCTGGTGACCCGTCTGACCACCGACGTCACCAACGTGCAGATGGCCTTCATGATGATTATCCGCACGGCGGTGCGTTCTCCCCTGATGCTGGTCTTCGCGGTCGTCATGTCCGTTCGCATGGGCGGCTCTATCGCCCTGATCTTCCTGGTGACCGTGCCCATTCTGGCGGTGGGGCTCTTTGTCATTGCCAAAAAGGCCATGCCCATGTTCAAGGCGGTCTTCAAGAAGTACGACAACCTGAACAACTCCGTCCAGGAGAACGTGAAGGGCATGCGGGTGGTGAAGAGCTTCGTCCGGGAGGACTATGAGAAGCAGAAGTTTGCCGGGGCCTCCGAGGACGTGCGCAACGACTTCACCCGGGTGGAAAAGCTGCTGGCCATCAATAACCCTCTGATGCTGCTGGCCATGTACATCTGCATGATCGCGATTCCCCTGCTGACTGCCCGGATCATTATCTCCACCGGCGGCGCGGATATGGACGTGGGCGCTCTGTCTACCCTGATTACCTACGCCGTGCAGATTCTGATGAGCCTGATGATGCTCTCCATGATCTTTGTGATGATTACCATTTCCGGCGAGGCGGCCCGGCGTATTGTGGAGGTGCTGGACACTGAGCCCACCCTCTCTGACCCTGCCCAGCCTGTCACCCAGGTGTCGGACGGCTCCATCGACTTTGAAAACGTCAGCTTCAAGTATAACCCGGAGGCCCAGGCCTACGCCCTGGCGGACGTGAATCTGCACATCGCCTCCGGCCAGACGGTGGGCATCCTGGGCGGCACCGGCTCCTCCAAGACCACCCTGATCCAGTTGATCTCCCGGCTCTACGACGTGTCCGAGGGCAGTGTGAGGGTCGGCGGCGTGGACGTGCGGGACTATGATATGGAGGTCCTGCGCAACCAGGTGGCGGTGGTTCTGCAAAAGAACGTGCTCTTCTCCGGAACAATCAAGGAGAACCTGCGCTGGGGAGACCCGGAGGCCACCGACGAGGAGATGATCCGGGCTTGCAAGCTGGCCCAGGCCCATGACTTTATCACTGCCCATGCCGAGGGCTATGACCGCTTTATTGAGCAGGGCGGCGCCAACGTCTCCGGCGGCCAGAAGCAGCGGCTCTGCATTGCCCGGGCCCTGCTGAAGAAGCCCAAGATCCTGATCCTGGACGACTCTACCTCCGCGGTGGACACCCAGACCGACGCGCTGATCCGGAAGGCCTTCCGGGAGGAGCTGCCTGCGGTAACCAAGCTGATCATCGCCCAGCGCGTGGCCTCCGTCCAGGACGCGGATCTGATCCTGGTCATGGACAACGGCCGGGTAGTCGCCCAGGGCACCCATGAGACGCTCCTGGCCTCCAATGAGATCTACCGCGAGGTCTACACCTCGCAGACGAAGGGAGGGGAAGACGATGCCTGATCCCAAGATGCAGCGCCCCGGTATGGGGAAAGGCCCCGGCGGCAAGGGCGAGATGCCCAAGGCCCGGAAGGGCACCATGGGCCGTGTGCTGCGCCTGCTGATGGAGGACTACAAGGGCCCCTTCCTGCTGGCCATGCTGTTTATGACCCTCTACTCCCTGGGCAATATCACCCCAACCATCTTTATCAAAAACATCACCGACGTGATCGAGCGCTTCCTGGGCGGCGGCTCCTGGGCGGACGCCAAGCCAGAGATCATGGGGATCCTGGTGCTGATGCTGGTGGTGTTCGTGCTGACCATCGCCTTCAACTACAGCTTTGCCCGGCTGATGGCTGTGATCACCCAGGGCTTCCTGGACAAGATGCGAAAGCGTATGTTCAACGCCATGCAGAGCCTGCCCATCAAGTATTTTGACGCCCACGGCCACGGCGACATCATGTCCCACTACACCAACGACATCGACACCCTCCGCCAGTTGGTGAGCCAGAGCCTGCCCCGAATCTTCCAATCCGGCATCATGCTGGTGGGCATGCTGGGCATCATGCTCTGGTTCTCCATGAACCTGATGGCAGTGGTGCTGGTGGGCGTCTTCGGCATGACCTTCGCGGTAAAGCACATCGGCGGCAAGTCTGCCTCCAACTTCATCCGCCAGCAGAAGTCCATCGGCAAGCTGGAGGGCTATGTGGAGGAGATCATGAACGGCCAGAAGGTGGTCAAGGTCTTCTGCCATGAGGAAGCCTGCCAGCGGGATTTTGACAAGGTCAACGAGCAGCTCTGCGAGGCGGGCACCACAGCCACCCGCTTTGCCAATATCCTGGGCCCGGTCATGGGCAATATCGGCAATATGCTCTATGTGCTGATCGCCATTGCCGGCTCCGCCTTTATTACCCTGAACGCCGCCAACTACTCCCTGAGCGGGCTCCTGCACGGCAGCTTCGGGGCCGCCCTGGAGCTCTCCGTGGTGATCTCCTTCCTGCACATTGCCAAGCAGTTCACCGGCCAGGTCAACGGCATTGCCCAGCAGTTCAACTCCATCGTCATGGCGCTGGCCGGCGCGGATCGGATCTTCCGCCTGATGGACGAGCCCCCCGAGGCGGACGAGGGCTACGTCACCCTGGTCAACGCCGAGGAACTGCCCGACGGCAGCCTCCGGGAGGCCGACCACCGCACCGGCGTCTGGGCCTGGCGGCATCCCCATAAGGCCGACGGCACCGTGACCTTTGAGCGGCTGCGGGGCGACGTGCGGCTCTTCGACGTGGACTTCTCCTACGTGGAGGGGAAGAAGGTGCTGGAGGACGTGTCCCTCTGGGCTGAGCCCGGCCAGAAGATCGCCTTCGTGGGCGCCACCGGCGCAGGCAAGACCACCATCACCAATCTGATCAACCGCTTCTACGACCTGGAGGACGGCAAGATCCGCTACGACGGCATCAACATCACCAAGATCAAGAAGCCGGATCTCCGCCGCTCCCTGGGCGTGGTGCTCCAGGACGTGAACCTCTTCACCGGCACTGTGATGGACAACATCCGCTACGGCAAGCTGGACGCCACGGAGGAGGAGTGCATCCAGGCCGCGAAGCTGGCCAACGCCCACGACTTCATCACCCGCCTGCCCCAGGGCTATGACACCATGCTGAGCGCCAACGGCGCCAGCCTCTCCCAGGGCCAGCGGCAGCTGATCTCCATCGCCCGGGCCGCCGTGGCCGATCCTCCGGTGATGATCCTGGATGAGGCCACCTCCTCCATCGATACCCGCACCGAGGCCCTGGTCCAGCAGGGCATGGACGCGCTGATGAAGGGCCGCACCGTCTTTGTCATCGCCCACCGGCTCTCCACGGTCCGGAACGCCGACGCCATCATGGTTCTGGATCACGGCAGGATCATCGAGCGGGGCTCCCACGCGGATCTCATCGCCCAGAAGGGCACCTACTACAAGCTCTATACCGGCGCCTTTGAGCTGGAATGATTTCAGAAGGACAGGCGCTTGCCGTCCGACGCAAGGTCTCCCCCGGGTCCGGGGGAGACTTTGTTGTCTTTGTGAAGACTTTTTTGCCCTGTCCTATTGCTTTTTTCCTTCGGCTCTGCTAAAATAAAAATGCGGTATTATGAATATTACCCCTCTACGACTTAAATTGAAACGGAGGAAACAACATGAAATCCTTGAGACGATGGGTCGCTCTGGCGCTTTGCCTGGCGATGTGCTGCGCCTTGCTGCCCCAGATGTCCCTGCTCGCCCATGCGGAGACCAGCGGAAGCTGCGGTGCAGATGGCGACAATCTGACCTGGACGCTGGACGGCGGCGTGCTGATGATCACCGGCAGCGGCGCGATGCAGGACTACGACGCGTTCGACGAAGACAATCGAGCACCGTGGTATGACTCCCGCGAGAGCATTACCGCAGTCGCTCTCCCGTCCGGGCTGCTGTCGATCGGCGCGGCAGCGTTTTATGATTGCCCGAATCTCCGGAGCGTCGATGTCCCGGAGAGCGTGGAGCTCATTGCACGGTTTTCGTTCTGCTCCTGCAGCAGCTTGACAAGCATTGAGCTTCCTGCGGAATTGCTGTTTCTTGATGAGTATGCCTTTTCCGGCTGCATCAGCCTGACTGCAGTCGCCCTTCCTGCCAAGCTGGTGGAGCTCGGTCATTCCGCCTTTGCTGACTGCACCGGCCTGCAAACGGTCAGCTTCCCGGACGGCTTGCGGGGAATTGATGGGGAAGTGTTTTCCGGCTGCACCGGGCTGACCGCCGTCACGCTTCCTGCCGAACTGGGAAGCGTTGCCCAGGGTATGTTCCGCGGCTGCACCGGTCTGACGGAGGTCACGTTCCCGGCGAGCCTTTCCTTGATCGGCAAGGAAGCCTTTGCCGGCTGCGTCGGCCTGACGGGTGTTTCCTTCCCGGAGACGCTTATGGTAATCAGAGATTCCGCCTTTGAAGGCTGCACCGGCTTGAGCGAGGTGAGCTTTCCTGCAAGCCTGGAGGAACTCGACAGCAAGGCTTTCTTCGGCTGCACCGGCCTGCAAAGCGTCACGATCCGCGAGGGCCTGGAGGAGCTTGGTCAGCAGGCATTCTCCGGCTGCACGGGTCTGACCGTGATCAATCTCCCGGCGAGCCTGAAGACCATTGAAAGAAGTATTCTCTCCGGCTGCACCGCCCTGACGGCCATCAACGTAGCTGCCGGCAATACGAATTACTGCAGCGACAACGGCGTGCTGTACGACAGCGCGAAGACGGTGCTGATCCAATACCCCGCCGCGAAGACTGACAGCTCCTACGTGATTCCTGCCAGCGTGACGCAGATCGGCAACGAGGCCTGCTTCGGCAGCGCTGCGCTGACGTCGGTCACCCTGCCGGAGGGACTGCAGAGCGTCGGATGGCTGGCATTTTTCGGCTGCCCTGCCATGAGCTCTGTGACGATCCCTGCGTCCGTGACGGCGATCCAGGGCATGGCGTTTGGCTATTACGGCAGTGAGGAGAGCGATGCGGCGAAGGTGGAAGGCTTTACCATCTACGGCGCAGCAAAGAGTGAGGCGCAGACCTACGCGAAGATGAACGGCTTCCGATTCGTATTTGAGAATCCCTTTGACGACGTCCTGGAGAGCGATTACTTCTACAACGCAGTCATGTGGGCGCTGGATCTGGAGATTACCGCAGGTGTGGATGCGACCCATTTCGGCCCGCACCAGGATTGCACCCGTGAGCAGATCGTGACCTTCCTCTGGAAGTCCCAAGGGTCCCCGAAGACCGAGGAGCAGAACAATAGCTTTACCGATGTGAAGCCCGGCCAATACTACTACAAAGCGGTGATCTGGGCCCTGGAGAACAAGATTACTGCCGGTATCGGCAACCAACTGTTCGGCGTGGGCTACAGCTGCACCCGTGAGCAGGCGGTGACCTTCCTGTGGAAGGCAGCCGGCGCGCCGGAACCCCAGACGACGGGCAATCAGTTCTCGGATGTGGATCCCAGCGCGTACTATTACAAGCCGGTCCTCTGGGCCGCTGAGAACGGCATCACCGCCGGTATCGGCGGCGGGATGTTCGGCGTCGGCCAGACCTGCACCCGCGCACAGATCATCACCTTCCTGTATAAAACCTTCTGCGCAGAAAATTAACGCAGCCTGTCTCTGTGCACAAGAAGAGCAGCAGCCTTCTCCGTCGGGAGAAGGCTGCTGTTTTTATGCCATACGGTACAGACGGTAGAGGTAGGCCACAACATATGCCCGGGTGCAAGCCTCCGTGGGGCAGATCGGCGCCGGGGTCCCCTCCTCGCTGCCCACCAGGACGCCCTTTGCCGCGGCCCAGAGCACCGGCTGGAAGTAGAACTGATCCGGCGTCAGCTCGGCGAAGGACTCCGGGTCCCCCTCCGCCGCTTCCCGTCCGAACGCGGCCCAGAGGAAGGTGAGCATCTCCCCCTGCAGCACCTCGTTCTCCGGCGAGAAGGTGCTTGCCGAGGTGCCGCAGGTGATGCCGTTCTCGGCGGCCCAGAGGACGGGTTTGCAGCAGTCGGAGTCCGGGTCCACGTCCTCAAAGGGGAGCGCCGTCCCCACGGGCTCCGGGCAGCCCGCTGCCTTCCAGAGAACGGTGATGGCTTCCCCCCGGGTCACGGTCTTGTCCGGGGAGAAGCAGGTCTCGGAGCTGCCGCCCATGATCTGCGGGCTGCTGCACCAGGCCCACAGGATGGCGTCCCGTGCCCAGTGCCCCGGCGCGGGCAGATCCGTAAGGGGCGTGGGGTCGCTGTCCGGGCCTGCGGACAGCTGCAGGGTGTTGACGATGAAATTGTAGGCCTTTTTGCGGCCGCCGAGATAGCTGCGGATGGAGGAATATGTATCGGCGGCCTCCAGCACAGCGCCGTGGAAGGCGTCCAGAGAGTCGATGGTGTCGGCCTCCGTGATCCCCATGGTGCTGCGGACGTACTGCATGAAGTAGGACACGCCGCCCACGCCGTATTGGTGCTCCACTGTGCAGTAGTAGAGCAGGGCGGCTTCCGTCCGCACGCCCCGATCCCATCCGTGCCCGGCCTCCTCCAGGATCATCTCCCGGGCGTACTGATTCTGACAGGTGATGCCTGCGTCGGAGCTGATCAGCGTGCGAACCGCCTCGGCCTCGGCGGAGCTGAGGACCCGGTTCTTCCAGCCGCAGCCGTTTTGACTCGACCAGAGCGGGGTCTGCAGGATCTCGTTGTATAGGGCGGAGCCCAGCGTCTCGACGGCCTGCGCCGGGACGGCCTCGCAGATCCGCTTCATCAGATTCAGCGCGGACACGCCGTGCCATTGCAGGAAGCCGATGCTCAGGGCGTTGGAGTCCTTTGGCCTGACGGAGTCGTAATTGCCCTCCAGCTCCAGGTAGATCTGCATTCCGTGGGCTACCAGCTGATCCAGGTTGACGCTGTTTTCCAGGGAGGACTGTTCCGCGCGGGCGTCCGGCGTCAGTGCAGCGCAGAGGCATATGGTGATCAGAACGGCGATGATTTTTTGCTTCATAGAAACCTCGCTTTCTTGAAATGTGCAAAGTTGGAGCGTTCGTATGCGAAACAAAACCGGTTTTTATTTCGAGAACATCTTACCATGCGGCGGGGCCGGACGCAAGCAAAGTCGTTCCAAATGATTCGGCAGGCTTCGGCCGGAAAACGCAAAAAGGGCGTCGCTCCCACAGGGAGCGGCGCCCTTCGACAGCAGATGCGATGGTGCTGTGCGTTCAGCGGAAAATGTCCTCCATGACCTCCAGTGCGGAGGAGGACGAGACGATGGAAATGTTCTGGCAGAGGATCACGTCCTGGATCCCCTTCCGCTCTACCAGGCTGGAGATGCCACAGTCGTAGCCCTCCTGCCTGCACCACTTCTTGTAGTTGCGGAAGTCGATCCAGTAGACGTACTCGTAATGGTCGATCAGGAAGGGAATGAAGGCGTTGGCGTAGGAGTCCTTCACCACCAGCACCGAGGAGCCGTCGGTGATCTCCTCGTTGTGGGCGTAGTTGTAGGGCTGGTCGCCGCCCGCGAAGGTGCCGTAGAGTCCGCCGTCCGGGTAGTTGGAGACGTCGTAGATGATCCGCCAGGTGTATTCGTTGTATACGTCGCTGTTGTAGTCGCTGTACATGGTCATGGTGTTGGTGCCTTTGGGCACGTAGGCGATCACCGTGTCCGGGTTGGCGGCCAGAGAGGGATTCTGGTCGGAGTTGCTGTAGAAGGTGCCCAGGAAGCCCTCAAAGGTGTAGGTGTCCTCAAAGTAGGAGAGCTCATGGGGCGTCACGCCCTTGACCTTGCACCACTCCCGGTAGGCGTAGTAGGCGCCCAGGGCGGTCCAGTGGTGGTCGGTGCGGAAGAAGATATACTCGTCGTTGTGGGCCCGCAGGGCGTTGACCATGGCGACGGTCTTCACGGAGGGATCCATGTTCCGGTAGAACCAGTCGGCGGCCTTGGCCTCGTCGGAGCAGCCGATGGATTCCTGTACCCGCTCGGAGAGCATCACGCCTGCGGAGATGGGGCAGAGCATGGAGTAGAGCTGGGCCTTGCCCTTCAGATTCTCGGCCAGCTTGTTTACCAGCAGGCAGTACTTGGCGGAGTTGGCCTCGCTGAAATAGTAGACGCCGTAGCCCGCGCCGTTGGCAATATAGATGGAACCGGCCTGCACCAGATCCTGATCCACGTCCGCGGCCCCGTGGCCGTCGTACTCCGTGGTGGCGGGGACGCTGGGCTCCGTGTTGACGGGGGTGCCGCCGTTGTTGGTCTCGGCGGGCTGAGCGGGCTTGGAGCTGGCGGGGGGCGCGGCGGGCTCCGTGGTGGTTTTGCCCGCCTGGGCGGCCAGAGCCTCCAGATCCACAGTACCCTCGGGGATCTCGTCGGCCTTTCCTTCGTTGAGCATCTGCTCTCCCCGGAAGCCGTAGAGGGACTGCGTCTTGGCATTCATGCTGATCAGCAGCTCCCGCAGAGGATAGGTGTCGGAGTACCAGGCGGAGATGCTGGTTTCCTCCTTCTCCGATTTCTTGTCCTCCGATTTCTCGTTTTCCGATTCCTCGCTGCTGCCGGTGTCATAGTCGTTGGAGAAGAAGTCGCCGTACCAGAGCCCCTTCAGACTCAGCGTGGGAAGCTTCTTCAGATCCCGCTTTTCCACCTCGGAGTAGAAGGGGCGGAAGGGGCTCAGCCCGATCAGACCGAAGACCACCAGAAAGCCGAGGAACAGAAATTGCTTGATTTGAATGGCAAGGTAGCGGGACGATTGAAATTCCTGTTTTGTGGGTTTCATAGGCACTCCTTTCTTAGAACTGGGAGTACAGGAAGGCGTTGTAGCTCTGTCCTGCCAGGGCCATTATGGACAGCAGCAGCAGCAGAACCGGCAGCGCGGTGTCCAGGACGTTGTAGACCCGGAGCCAGCCCATGCTGCGGCGGCCCAGGTTTTTCAGAATGCTTCCGAGGTACTTCCCGACGGGCGTCACCGCCAGGATACAGAAGGCCAGGAAGAAGATGTTGTTCTTGAACAGCAGCCAGGCGCCCGTGGCGTGGAAGGCGTTGCCGTTCAGACCGAACATCCCCTTGAGCACGGTCCACAGCTCGCCGCTGTCTTCAAACTGGAAGATCACCCACCCGAAGACCACGATCAGCAAGGTGAGCACATGGCGCAGGGGCTTGGAGATTCGGCGGATGTCCACCAGGTATTTCTCGATCACCAGGAAGACGAAGTAATACAGGCCCCAGAAGATATAGTTCCAGCTGGCGCCGTGCCACATACCGGTGAGGAACCACACCACCAGAAGATTGAAGATGTGGCGGTTCTTGGAGCAGCGGTTGCCCCCCAGGGGGATATAGACGTAATCCCGGAAGAAGGTGGACAGGGAGATATGCCAGCGCCGCCAGAAGTCCGTGACGGAATCCGCTACGTAGGGGTAGTTGAAGTTCTCCTTGTAGTGGAAGCCGCACATCAGGCCCATGCCGATGGCCATGTCGGAGTAGGCGGAGAAATCCAGATAGATCCGGAGGGTGAAGGCGATGGCCACCAGCCAGAGGCCCAGCACGGGGCGCTCTGCCAGACCGGCCCGGTCGCCGATCAGACCGTCAACCAGCCGGAGGCAGCCGTCGGCCAGCAGGGCCTTCTTAGCCAGGCCGATGGCGAAGCGGGTGATGCCCCGGCTCAGCTCCGTCATCTTGACCTTCCGGTGGAGGATGTCCTCATTCACGTCCCGGTAGCGGACGATGGGGCCCGCGATGCACTGGTGGAACAGACCTGCGTAGAGCAGGAGCAGCCAATATTTTTTCTGGACCTCCGCGTCGCCCCGGTACACGTCGATCACGTAGGACAGCAGCTGGAAGGTGTAGAAGCTGATGCCGATAGGCAGGACGATGCCGGGATCCTCCAGCCCCAGATTGCGGGCCAGGAAGCCGGTGTATTTGAAATAGCCCAGGAACGCCAGCACCAGTACCACGCATCCGATGAGGATCGGTTTTTTGTCCTCCCGGCGCTCGCGGCGGGAAATCAGCAGGGCGGAGAGCCAGCAGATGAAGGTCAGCACCGGCATCAGCACCAGGCCTCTCAGACCGGCCCAGGCGTAGAAGACCAGGGAGAACGAGAGCATGACGATGTTCTTTTTCCGAATATCGCTCACCAGCGCCTGGGTGATGATATTGGCGGTAAAGAACAGGAGCACGAACAACATACTGGAAAAGACCAAAGCGGGGCCTCCTTTCGGGGGTGCGGAGCCAGGCCCGGAGCGGGCTGCGGTTCCGCCTCAGCATACTCCCGTCATTATAGTACAGAAATGCCCAATTTGCAACAAAAAAACCGCCGAACTTCAAATTCGGCGGTTTTCGTAAGTGGAAGCGGGCGAATCAGTGAAACTCGCTCATGATGTAGCGATACAGATAGGTCACGACATAGGCGCGGATGCAGGGCGTTTCCGGGAGCAGCTGGTCGCCGCTTCCCTCGTTGCCCACAAGGATCCCGGAGTAATAGGCCCAGAGCACGGCGCGGTAGAAATAGTCGCCCTCGGAGATATCGGAGAACGGATTGTCATTGACGCCGTAATCGAAGCGGCCCGTAAACGCCCACAGGAAGGTGAGCATCTCGCCGGTGGTGACCTCCCGGTCGGGGGAGAAGGTGGTGGGAGAGGTGCCGGCGGTGTATCCCATCTCCACGGCCCAAAGCACAGCGGAGTAGAACCAATCGCCCTCGTGGACGTCCTCGAAGGGGTTGACCTTGTTGTAGGCCTCCGGCTTTCCGGCGATGGCCCAAAGGAAGGTCATGGCCTGGGCGCGGGTCAGAGTCCCGTCGGGGGAGAAGGTGGTGGGAGAGGTGCCGGCGGTGATGCCGTTGGTGTAGGCCCAGACGATCGCGTCATAGGCCCAGTGATCGGGATCGGGCAGATCGGTAAAGGGGATGACCACATCGGTGTCCGGTCCGGAGGAGAGGCCCAGGGTCTCGGTCAGGTACTTGTAGACCTTTCTGCGGTAGGCAAGGGTGTTCACCTCACCGGCCGCGGCGGCCAGCTCAGTGCCCTGGTGGAACTGATCCAGGGAGAGGATCAGATCGTCTTCCTCTAAGCCGAGGGCGTTCCGGACAGCCCGCATAAAGCTCTTGACGCCGCCGGATCCGTAGTGGTTTTCTGCGGAGCAGTAGTAGAGCAGACCGGCTTCCGTCCGGACGCCGGCGTCCCAGCCGTGCTGGGCCTGGCGAGTGATGTACAGGCGTGCCAGATTGTTCTGCACGCGAATGCCCAGCTCGGAGCCGAGCAGCGTTCTGGCAGCGGCCAGCTCCTGCTCGTTGAAGATCCGGCTGCCCCAATAGCCCCAGGAGGGCATCAGGTCGTCGGCATTCCAAGAGGGGATGGGGGCGTTCATGACCTCGTTGAAGAGATCGTCGCCCAAAATGGATCTGCAGTATTCGGGGTCGCCGCCTTTGGACTCGGTACCGCACCAGCGCAGCAGCTGCAGCGCGGCGGAATTGATCCAGCCCAAAATGCCCATACCCACACAGCCGAGGCTGGTGTTGACGACGCTGTCATAGCTTCCGCCGGATTCCAGGGCCCGGCACAGGGCGATCCCGTGTTCCACCAGCTGATCCAGGTCGACGCTGTTTTGCAGGGTGGGCTCTTCGGAGCTGACCATGGGGACCAGGCTCGCGCACAGACAGAACACAAGCAGCACAGCGATGATTTTTTTCGTCATAGAACCCTCACTTTCTGGTTTGGACGATGGGGAAGCAAAAGAAAAAACGAACCATTTGGTATCATTTCGTAACCATTTTAGCACGATTATTTTGATTTTGCAAGTATTTTTTTGAAATTCATTTGAAAAAACCGTGAAAAAACCAACAAAATTCAGAATATCGACACATAAAAAGACGGGAACAGAACGGTTACAAATTGAAATTTTTGTGCATCCGGCACAAGATATAGGGGGAAAACGATACAAAATTGGCAGATATACCGATCCTTTGCCTTGGCGGCGCGTCGGGCCGGTTCCGCGGCGCTGGCCGGAATATTTTTTTGAAAAACGTGCAAAATGCCGATAGAAACCTGGAAAAACGGAGGAAACGACCATGAAAAAGCTGTTATTTGTCCTGCTTGCGGCAGGGGTGCTCACGGCCATGGGGCTGCTGCCCTTCCGGGCCGTGGACGCCTCGAAGCTGCTGCCCGTGAAGACGGTGATCGTCACCAAGGCGGGAGAAGAATACGTGGTGGACATCGGCTCCGGCGTGCGTGCGGTGGGCGATACCCTGCGGCAGGCGCTGGATCGGCTGCGGGAGGAGGTCAGCGGCCAGGTGTTTCTCCCCACCGCGGAGCAGGTGATTATCACGGAGCCTGCCGAGGGCGCGGTGGAGGCCGTGGCGGAGGAGACGGAGTTCCGCCCCGCGGCGGGGATCTATCTGACGCCGGAGCCTGCGCCGGATGCGGAGGCCCTGGGGGCCTATCTGGACGCGCACCCCTCCGACGTGACCATCCTGGACGTGCGGGCGGCCCTGGCCCTGGGGCAGCGCCCTGCCATTCCGGTGATCCACGCGGCGGACGGCGGCTTCCGGGTCGATGGAGAAGCGGCGGGAGCGGATCTCCGCCCGGCAGCTGGGGTCTCTGGCGCTGAGCGC
>JAEEGK010011804.1_pt1 | contig 19909 bp, 15 predicted proteins | sample 8958771 | NCBI WGS metagenome assembly JAEEGK01 (sample SAMN16246547, study PRJNA631951) | gut metagenome | biome: gut microbiome; feature: rumen; material: SC-attached | host: Bos | place: Iran: Karaj | collected 2018-10
CTCTTTGTACTCCATAGAGGTTCCCTTGCAAGGACATCTATCTGGCAACCCGCCGTCCCTTTCGGAAAGACCGCCTTGGCCAATGCGATGTTGCCCTTCAGGACCAGGGTATAGTCTTCCTTTTCAAGAGGAGTACAGGGCCCCATGGGAACTGTCCTTGTAATGTCGGTGGTTCCGAAAAGATACTGTCCTCCCGAATCACAGAGATACAGTCCGTTGGCGTAAATCTCGGCAGAATCCTCTTCCGGAGTCACATAATGCGGCAAGGCTGCATTTGCGCCATAAGCGGATATGGTTTCAAAACTCTCTCCCCTGAAGCCTTCTATTTCGCTCCGGAACTCGTGAAGCTTGACCGAGCACTCATATTCATTGAGAGGCTCTCCGGCCTCAACCATCTTTTCGAGCCAATAAAGGAAACGCTCCATGGCGACCCCGTCTTCCAGGTGGGCTTCCTTCATGCCAGCGATTTCCACTTCATTCTTTACGGCCTTCCGTTGAGCCACAGGAGACTTTCCTGTTTTTACGTTCTCCTGGAGGGTGTTCTCCTTCAAAATCCCATAAAGGTCATAATGGAGGGTTGCCGGATCGACGAAAAGTTTATGAATAAATTCGTCGTCAACCATTCCGGCAAGGGCCATCCCGATGTCTGAATAATCTTGGATGTTTACTCCGTCTGAGGTCAGTTCATAGAAGCTGTCCTGGGTTTCATTGTCATTCTCCGGGAGAGGGCCTTTGCGGACGAACCACTGGGCAGTGTCGGGGGTGATGAGAAGATAGGACATCACCACAGGATTGTAAGCCACATCCTGTCCGCGAACGTTAAGCACCCATGCTATTTCATCCAAGGCTGTCAGGAGGATCGCATCGCAGCCATTGTCTCCCATCCACTTGCGCAGCCACGTGATCTTCTGTTTCCTGGACCAGCCGACTGTCTCGGTTCCGAGGGTGATTATCGGAGTCTGGGGTATGCCGGGTCTGTCCTGCCAAAAAGGAGAAAGCATGTCAGGGACATTGGCAATGGCGGTCCTGTCGCGGCCAAGAGCATCCCGGATCTCAAGGACTGTTGTAGCGCTTATACCTAGTCCGTCAACGGCGATGACAACTTCGTCATACCCTTCAAAATGACGGGAAAGCCATTCCGGGATCAGGACCTGATTCTGGACACGGGTCTTGTGAAGTTCGATTCCCTTTCCTTGGAGCTGCCTTTCAGCCTGGATGAAATACCTGGTGTCGGTCCAGAGGCCGACGTGGTCTTCTGTGATAACGAGGTCACCTTCTCCGGTGTAGCCGGAGACCCAGGCAACCTGATGCCATCGTGGTGCAGAATATTCGCTGTTGTGGGGATCTACGCCAGTCAGAACGACGGCATCCCAACCCCTTGAGCGCATCATGCCCTGGATCGCTTCGATCCTGTCTCTGAATCGGTTCATTTTGAATATTTCTTTGAGGCAAGACCATTCCCCCCGAACCGCCGCTTCGCGGCCCCTCCGCTCGCTTCACTTCGTTCCGCTCCGGTCCCCCCTCTTAACGTGCCGAGGGTGGCAGTGGTTCGTGGGGAATGGTCTTGCCTCCAATAATTTCAACAGATTATTTCAACAGACGCCGTTTAAGGCGACGGACTGTCGTCAGGAGAAGCTGGTCGACGGGAATGTAGGATGAGAAGGACTTCAGGCCTGACATCATCAGATGTGACGGGGAATATGTCTCCTTGATGTCATAAAATGAAGCACGAACATCATCTCCTTTACTGCCAAGTTTGGCCTTGACTTGCTCCTGCGCCTTTTCAAGCTGCCCCATCGTCTTGATTTCACTGTACTTCATGGCTCTCCACTATTTATCATCATCAAAGAACAACTTGATGAATAACGGCACGAATGTGTCGCGGAAAAGCCTCTTCCTCAAGAGGATGAGAACCCCGAGAATCAGCAGGAAGAAGGCTGCCACTATCGCGGCTCCTCCCGCATAGCTGCCAATCATTTCTCCTATCCACATGACACCTCCGATGGCAACCGCAGTAAGGACTATGGACACGACGAACAGGACAAGCAACATATAGAGAAGCTTGCTGAGCGTCATGGAGAGTCCCTTAGCTGTCCGGAGTTTTATGTCATCCAGACGAAGGTCGATATATTCAGAAGCCTCCTTGCCGAGGTCTTCGAATGGCCTTGTGAATTCGCCCATCTTTTAGGCCTCTTCGGTAGGATCCTGCTCGTCAACCTCTCCTGGCTCCTTTGCAAGGGCCTTCTCGAGTCTTTCAAGCTGCTGGAGGATCTTCTCGCGGGCATCCTCCTTCATGTCGGAAGCCTGGTCAGCCAGCGTGGCCTTCAGATTCTTGAGATCCCTGCGGGCAAGCCTTGCACGGGCCCTGAGTCTGGATGTGGCGCTTTCTGCTCCTTCCTTGAGGTCGGCGGCTGTCTCCTTGGCCTTGTCCCAACCTTCGTCTGCTGCATCCATAAATTCGTCCCAGCCTTCAGCTGCAGCAACCTTAACCTTGCGACGGGTTTCCTCGCCCTTTTCCGGAGCGAAAAGCAATCCCAGGGTCAGGCCTGCGGCCGCCCCGGCTATCAATGCGAAAAATGAATCTCCTTTCATGGCTTAAAGTGTTTATCAGTCCTTTTGTTTCTTACAAATATAATGCAAAAAAACGGTATATTTGTAAGACACAAACTACCTGAAATGGCCTTCGTACATCTTCACGTCCACACGCAGTACTCCATTCTCGACGGCTTCTCGTCGATAGCCACCCTGTTCGACAGGGCAGAGGCCATGGGCATGCCAGCCCTGGCCATCACAGACCACGGCAACATGTACGGGATAAAGGAGTTCTTCAAGTTCGCGGACAAGCACCGGGACAAGGAGACCAAGGAGTACAAGGTGAAGCCGATCATCGGCTGCGAGGTGTATGTCACCAGGCACTATGATCCTAAACTGAAGGACAATGAGCACAGGGCCTATTACCACCTGATTCTCCTTGCCAAGAATTACCAAGGCTATAAGAACCTATCCAACATAGTATCCCTGGGTTTCATAGAAGGACTCTACTACGGAAAACCAAGGGTGAGCCACGAGATAATCGAGAAATACCATGAAGGCCTGATTTGCTGTTCAGCCTGCCTGGCCGGTGAAATCCCAAAAGACATCGTTTCCGGCAACATGGAGGCTGCCAGGAAAGCGGTGGAATGGCACAAGAAAGTATTCGGAGACGATTACTATCTCGAGGTGATGCTCCACAAGACAGAGGTGCCGGGTCTGTCCCTGGAGGTCTATGAGCAGCAGAAGATCAGCAATGAAGGTATTTTCAAGCTGGCCGAAGAAATGGGAGTCAAGGTGGTTGCTACCAACGACGTCCATTTTGTGGACAAGGAAGACGGACCAGCCCATGACCATCTTATCTGCCTCAATACCGGCAAGAAGATATTCGAAGAACCAAGGCTTCATTACACCCAGCAGGAATACCTCAAGAGTGAGGAAGAGATGGTTGCCCTGTTCCCTGACCACCCTGAGGTGCTCGCCAACACCCTTGAGATTGCAGGGAAGGTAGAAGTGTACAGCATCGACCGCGACCATGTTCTCCCAAAGTACGAGATCGACCCAAACTTCCTTGCAGACATTGACTCCTATCTGGAAAAATACAAGAACGTAATCGATGTAGGACGTAATGACAAGAAGGGTAACTATAGGGGGGATGAGTTCTGTCGGTCGGTAGCCTACCTCTGCCATCTGACCTATTTAGGAGCGGAGAATCGTTATGGAAACACATTGACCGAAGAGCAGAAGGAAAGACTCGATTTCGAGCTCAAGACCATCTGCCGTATGGGCTTCCCGGACTATTTCCTCATTGTGCAGGACTACATTGCCGCCTCGCGCGCGATGGGCAGCATGGTGGGCCCGGGCCGTGGTTCCGCCGCAGGTTCCGTGGTGGCCTACTGCCTCAAGATCACCAACCTGGACCCCATCAAGTACCAGCTCCTGTTCGAGCGTTTCCTCAATCCGGACCGTATATCCATGCCGGATATTGACGTAGACTTCGAAGACCTTACCAAGGCCCACGACTACGTAGAGAAAAAGTACGGCGCCAGCCACGTGTCCCGCGTGATCACCTTCGGCACCATGGCCGCCAAGAGCGCCATCAAGGACGTGGCCCGCATCAGCCACGTCTCCATAGACGAGAGCAACCGCCTCACCAAGATGGTTCCGGACCGCCTTTCCGAGAAAAAGGAAAAGGAATACCCCTACAACCCCAAACTGGACGAACTGAAGCCCGGCTTCAAGGTCATAGAGAAGGAAGTGGACGGCGTAATGAAGACCTTCCAGAAAGGTATGGAGGACGTGGACGTCAAGATCAACCTCAAGAACTGCTACCGCCTGGTTCCGGAGTTCATCGAAGAACTCAAGAACGGACCGGAAATCAACAAGGAGGTGCTCAAATATGCCCAGGCCCTGGAAGGCTGCGTCCGCCAGGTGGGTATGCACGCCTGCGCCACCATCATCGGCCGCGGAGACCTGACGGATTACCTGCCCATCTGCCTGTCCAAGGATAAGGAAACGGGCCTGGATGTGCGCACGTCGCAGTACGACGGCCACTACATCGAGGACGTGGGTATGCTCAAGATGGACTTCCTGGGCCTCATTACGCTCCAGATCATCCACAACTGCCTCAACCTCATCAAGGAGCACCACGGGGAAGACATAGACATCGAGGCCATCCCCATTGACGACAAGCCCACCCTGGAGCTCTACGGCCGCGGAGATACCACTTCCGTGTTCCAGTTTGAATCGGAAGGAATGAAAACCTGGCTGCAGAAACTGCGCCCGGAGCGTTTCGAAGACCTTATTGCTATGAACGCCCTCTATCGGCCCGGTCCTATGGACTATATCCCGGACTTCGTGGCCCGCAAGCAGGGTGAACAAGCCATAGAATATGACCTCCCCGAAATGGAGGAATACCTGCAGGACACCTACGGCGTCACGGTTTACCAGGAGCAGGTGATGCTTCTGTCCCAGAAGCTGGCCGGATTCACCAAGGGTGAAGCTGACAAGCTCCGCAAGGCTATGGGTAAGAAACAGATCGACATCCTGAACTCCCTCAAGGACAAGTTTATGTCCGGAGGCCAGGCCAACGGCCACCCCGAGAAAGTCCTGGACAAGATCTGGAAAGACTGGGAGAAGTTTGCCCAGTACGCCTTCAACAAGTCCCACGCCACCTGCTACGCCTGGGTGAGTTACCAGACCGGCTGGCTCAAGTGCCACTATCCGTCCGAATTCTTCGCTTCCTGCCTGGACTGCGCCAAGAGCATGGAAGAAATCATCAAGATTATGGACGACTGCAAGAGCCACGGCATCAAGGTGTTAAGCCCCGATGTCAATGAGAGTGCCGGCCACTTCACCGTCAACAAGGAAGGCAACGTCCGTTTTGCCCTGGGCTCCATCAAGGGCTTCGGCGCCAACGTGGTGGAAGCCATTATGGCCGAAAGGGAAGAGCACGGCCTCTTCACGGACGTCTACGACTTCGTGGAGCGTATGGCCGGCAGTGTGAACCGCAAGAGCTTTGAGAACCTGGTCCATTCCGGCGCCCTGGACAGCCTGGGCCACAAGCGCAGCATGTACTTCCAGCCCGGCCGCGGCGGAGACCTCTTCATAGACCAGCTGGTCCGCTACGGAGAACTCTGCAAGGAAGACACCCTCTCCGGCGGCGTTTCCCTGTTCGGAGATATGGAAGAGATGAAGCCCGAGCGCCCCGCCCTGCCCGACAACGAGGGCGAGATGGACATTATGGATATGCTCCAGAAGGAAAAGGAACTGGTAGGTATGTACCTGAGTTCCCATCCGCTGGACCGCTACCGCTTTGAGATGGAGAACTTCTGCACCTGCAAGATGGCCGATCTGGGCGTCTTCGTGGCAGACTGCGAAACCAAGAAGACCCCCACCAAGGTCTATGCGGCCGGCATAGTGACGGATTTCAAGCAGCTGACCACCAAGACGGGCAAGCCCTACTCCCGCACCATTTTGGAAGATTACAGCGGCTCCTACGAGCTCACGCTCTTCGGTAAGGAGCACGAAACCTTCATGCAATATATGACACCCCGCGCAACGCTGTTTTTAGAGGGTATGGTGGAAGAAAAGTTCTTCGTCAAGCCCGAGGAACGTGCGCAGGGTAAAACGTCTCCCTACGCCTTTAAATTGCGTAAGGTGACGCTGCTTGGCAATATATCTGACGATATCCTCTCCGGGTTCAGTATGGACATCACCACGCCCATGCTCACCCAGCAGTTCCGCAAAGACCTGCTGCAGGTGATCAAGAAGCACAAGGGCAACATTCCGCTTACCCTGTTCCTCTTTGACCCCGGCACCCGCTACCGCATCCAGTTCTACTCCAAGAAGTTCCAGGTAGCGGTCACCTCCGAATTCCTTCAGGATCTCCGCCGCATAGGCGTGGACAAGTACGAGGTCGTCCGCAAGTAGCCTCTTTACGGAAAGCGCCTCCCTTTCGGCCCGCCACGCCCCCCTACCCTTGCCGCGTTTGCAGCCAGAACGCACAGAAGGCAGATTCTTTGCAAACGCGGCCGTAAATGCCGGGAAAGCAGGCCCCGAGCCTACTTGCTCATCTTGAAGCCCAGGCGGAAGTTGTCGTAGCCGTCGGCCAGCTTGGTCAGGGAGCCCAGTTCAGAGGAGGCCTGGCCCAGCGTGGAGGCCACTTTCTTGATGAGGGCCATAGCCTTGTTGACGGGGAAAACCATCTTTACATTGCCCAGGCTGGATTCCAGGGAGCCGGTCATGCTCAGGTACTGGAACTTCTTGCCGAAGACCAGGGAAACGGTCTTTTCTCCGTCGCTCACCTTGTAAGTGCCGGGGACGGAGATACCGGCCACATTCAGCGTAAAGGTATTGTCCGCGGAATTGAAGGTGAAGGACAGGACGCCGGGCTTGATGCCCACCTTGGAGAGGTAACCGTCGGCCTTGGTTTCCAGGGCCGATGTAGCCGCAGAACCGGCCAGGTTGGTGAGGATGCCGCCTTCGGAGCTGGTGGCGGAGACAGCGACACCGTTATAAGCATACGTTCCATTGAGGCTTACGGGGGCGGAATACACTACACCGGCCGCATTGGTAATGACATTACCCAGGCTGCCCAGCTTGTCCAGGATGCCCTGGGCGCTCACGGACAGGCAGAAAGCCGCCGAGAGAACAAGTACGGATACGAGTTTTTTCATGTTATTAAGGTTTTATTCGGTTTCTTCTTGCCATCCCTGGGCCTTCACGGGGAATTCCACGCCCTCCGGCGTTACCAGGACCGTACCCGCCTCTGGCTGGGCCAGGTGACCGATTACGTCGAAGGTCTGGAACTCGCGGCGGAACTTCTCCAGGTGCAGGATGGGCACCACAAACAGGAGGCGGTTGTCGTCTCCCCCGTTCATAGCGGCCGATACGGGGTCCATATCCAGCTCTTTACCCAGCTGGAAGCTGTTGCCCTCGAAGGGAATCTTGTCGGCGTACACCTTGGCTCCCAGGCCGCTGTCGCGCGTGAGGCGCTTGAGGGCATCCGAAAGGCCGCGGGTTACGAAATAGCCGTACGAAGGATAAATCTCGGTATCTTCCAGGCGGGAAACTATAGAAGCGTCCAACTCAGGCCTCAGATAGGCCCCTACCAGCATCTTGTACTGGGTCATATCGGGCTGGGTCCCCTTCTCCTGGAACTCCCGGGCTCCCCGCTCCAGCACCTGCAGGCCCAGATACGCGGCGCCCAGGCTGCCGGAAACGCAGATAAGGTCCTTGGATTTGGCGGCCAGGCGGCGCTTCTCCGTAAGGATGGCCGTTTCTCCGGTAGCGCTCAGCGACAGGTACAGCCCGTTGTTGGAGGGCTGAAGATCCAGGTTCACGGCCTCGAAGCCGTGTTCCTTGGCCGCCACCGTAATGCCCATCCAGAGTTCCTTGATCTGGGGGAAATCCAGTTTGGCCGATACGCCCAGCACCACATTGAGGAGCTTGGGTGCGGCCAGGGCGGCGTACAGTTCACCCACAACGCCCACTACACACTTGTAGCCCAGGTGCTTGAGGGGGAAGTACACCAGATTGAAATCAATGCCTTCCAAGTACATCCGGGACGCGGTGGTAATGCGTCCGCCCTTGGAAGAAGTATAGCTGAGTCCGCTTACGGGATTGTATGCCGACAGCTGATAAAGCTGTTCGATGGCCTGGATTTTACCTATCTCAGAGAATGATTCTGCCATTTCAAATGCTGTTTATGCAAAGATAGCAATTATCCCTATTTCACCCAAACTTCGTCGATAAAGAACCAGCAGGGGTTGCCCACGCCATAATGCCATTCCGGGCAGTCCTTTACGCCGTCCACGAAGATCCGTACATAGCGGGCCTGCGCCCGGCCCTTCCCCACCACGGGCGTGAATTCGATGGTGCCGCTGCGGTTCTCCTCCAGCGGCCGGTAGTCAAACTCCCGGAAATCCTTTCCGTCGGCCGACACAAAGAAGCGGACGGCCTTGGGCTCCAGCACCCAGGCGCCTATCTGGCGGAGGAAATCGGCCCCAATCTCATTGATGGACTTCACGGAGCCCAGGTCTATGGTGAAATCGGCGTCCGTGCCTTCCCAGCCCACCCAGCTCTCTACGTAGCCGGCACCGCCGTACAGACCGTCCGTAAGGGCCGTCTTGCCCAATTCTGCGTATTTGGGGCGGGGCTCGATGGCAAAGGTGACCGGGCAGCCGAAGGCCAGGTTGTCCTGGGCCGATGCCAGGTATCGCTCCCGGAACAGCCTGCAGTATTCCAGCGGGCTGTTGGCGCGCTCGTTCAGGCTGGGAACGTCGAATTCCCGGATGCGGCTTTCAAACAGGTCCAGCTGCTTTTCTACCGCGGCATTGTCCCGGTTGATGTCCGTCCTGGCAATCTCCAGGGCCGAATACTGCAGCGGAAGGCGGGTCCTGCGCACGCGGGAGAGCCTGAGCGGATCCTCGGCAACGGCGGCTTCGGCCTCGTCGAACAGGGCGTTATAGCGTTTGAACAGGGCCGGCTGGAGGATATTGCCTTTATAGGAAACGGGGGAATCGTAGATGAAAAGATCCACGTCCGTAGCCACGGCGGCCCCCTCCATCGTATGGATATACCTTAAGATATGGGGGGCAGCAGCCCCGTAATAGGCCTCGCAGAAATGCCGCTCCAGCGAATCCAGGCTGGCCTGCGGGTTCCACATCAGTTTGGACACCAGATAGGGCCTCAGTTCGGCCATATCCCCGCCGCGGGAACTGTTGATCTGCGAGAAATGCATCTTTACCCCGTGCTCCTGGAAGATGACCATATTGTCCTTGATGGTCTGCAGGTTGGGGAAAGGCGAAAGGTAATTGTCGAAGTTGATGCCGTAATCCCAGAGGAAAATGTTGTTGCAGATGGCGCTCCAGCCCTCCAGGGCCCGCATAAACACCTGCCCGGAGGGGTTTTCAGGGAGAGAGGTCTGCCGGCGGCAGTCTATGTCGCAGAGCATAATGGACACGTTGGGGCGCGGCTTGGTGATTTTGGGCGGCTGCACGGAGAAAAGATACGCCAGCGTGGAGATTTCCTTGTCCGGGAAACGGTCCGCCACCGCGTTCACAAAGCGCAGGATGGGCGCGGAGGGACTCCCCTCCTCGTCTATTATGGCCTGGCAGGCGGGGCATCGGCAGTAAGTGTCTGAGCCATCGTTCTGTGAGATGGAAATCATGCTCTGCTGCGGATGGGCGCGGAACAGACTGTCCAGCGTTCCACAAACGATATCCAGCACTTCCGGATTGCTCATGCACCACTGGCTGGCGCTGCCCGGATGGCGTTTCCCACCGTAATAGGCATAGTATTCGGGGTGCTCTGCTCCATAGCGGGAAGCCGGCAACAAGCGGTTGCAGGTGTGAACCCAAAGATTATCTACAAACAGGTCTGCGGGCTCTTCCAGCCGCATCCACGTACGCAGAAGGGGATCTTCCCTTAGAAGATAATGGCTGCACTGTCGGTGGCGGAAGGCCGGAATCTCCGTTCTGGGGTGCACCGTAACGCTATTTATATGGGGAAGGTCGTATTCGCCACCGCCCCAGTAGTTCATACCAACCTCCTGCTCCAGGAAGTCACAGACGGCATATGAAAGGCCTTTTCCATGCCCCTCCAGTATTATTGCACCCTTCACCACCTGCACGCGGAAAGCATCTTCCGGCAAATCGGCCACATCCCTCAGGAAGATATCCGTCCTGCGCGGTTTATCCACTGCAACGGGAAAGGGTTCTCCCGTAGATTCCTCCAGATAGGGCTGAAGCAGGTTGGCCGTTTCCAAGAGTTCCCTGGTCAGGCTTTCGCAAACGATACGGCTTTTGCTAGTAAAATGGACATTCTGGGCCCCGGCACCAAGGGTAAGCGCCAGCAGGGCAATGGTTATCAGTTGATGTTTCATATGTTGCAAAGATACAAAAAGCATTGATTTGGTCCGTCCCAAATGCGTGCATCCGTTTTTACAAATTATTAAAAACGATGCCTTACTTTTGCCTTCGATTAGTTAATTAATAGGTTTTCTTATGAAAAAAATTTTTGTTATCCTTGCCGTCATCGCTGTTGCAGCCCTGACCGCCAGCAGCTGCAAAAAGCAGGAAGATCCCGCCATCACCAATATCAAGAAGGCCTGCGTAGGTACTTGGGTTGGTTTAATTGATGAGGACGTAATTGAAGTGACCTTCACCGCCGCCGGTAAGATCACCTGCACCCCCAACAACTTTGCCGCGACCATTACCGAATGTTTCATGAACGGCAAGAATGTTTGCATCGAGCTTGACAACAACGCCGCCAAGACCGTGATCATTGATGTAAAGGGCACCAACATGTACCTCACCACCAATGATGCCATCCTCAGCAAGAACCTGCCCGGCGAACTGGTCAACAAGAAAGCTCTCAAATAGCTTATTCCCTCTGCTTTAGCGTAAAAAACAAAGAAAGAGGTTGGCTCGGATGAGTCAACCTCTTTTGATTTTGTTGCAAGAGACCTTACTTCAGGGAAGGTACTGCATTGGCCGTGAAGTCGTTGGTGGAAACGTTGGTGTCGGCCAGTTTTCCATTTACCACCTTGCGGCGCACGCTCTTGCCGAAGCGGGCCGGATCTTTGTCATAGTCTCCGGCGTGGGTCCAGCCGGCGTCAAAGGCGGCGGGCCAGGGATTCTGGTACCAGGAATCCGGCAGGGAGCAGTTCACGGCATCCAGCACCCATTCTCCGGGGATGAGCCAGGCATCGTCATCGGCAATGTTATACTCGAAGTTCCATTCGTTGAAATGCATATGATAAGTGCCGGTCCAGTGGTGGTTGGTCATAATGGACTGGGCATCTTCGCCGGACGGAGGCAGAATGACGGCATAGCTCTCCAGGCCACGGTTGTGGAGCGAGGTGATGGTGAAGGAAGACTTGAACCAGATATCCAGGTTGGCCACATCCGGGTTGTCGGTGTCGGGATAGATGTCGTTCTCGTCATAGAACTCGAAGTCGGCCTTGCTCAGGTCAATGGCATTGGGGTTGCCGTCCACGGTTGTCTCGCCCTCCTTGTAACCGGAAACATAGTCCAGGGCAGCCAGGGCCAGCACCAGGGACTCACCGGGCTCCAGCGGGTGGTCGTCACCGTCTCCGGGAATGGCATACATATCCGTCACCACAAGGCCGCTTTCCTCCTTGGGATACTCATAATAGGCGCCGGTGGCCGTAATGAAGCCCTGGATGAAGTTGAGCGCAAAGACCACGCGGTCTGCATAGATGACGTGGTCGCTGTTGTTGGTCAGTTTGATATACTGGTCGGTGGAAGCCCGGTCGGAGCCCTCGATGGGGCTGCCGGTGAAATAGACTTCTTCGATGAGCAGTTCGCCGGGTTCCACGTTGCGGTAGCTCTGCTCGACGGTTACCTCTATCAGCACATCCTCTCCGAATACGGCGTCTACGGTGGCCGTGCGGTTGGCGGTGCCGTTTGCGTAAGGGGCTACCTTGAGCGTCATTACGCCATTGGACGTTTCTGCGGTAATCCAGTCGGCTTCGGTAACAGCCTCATAGGAATAGCCCTTGGGCACATTCACGCTAAGGGTGCCGCCCAGGGCAATGACCTTCAGGGTGCTCTCGATGGTCTCGTCAGGAGCCACGGGAGCCACCTGCACGATGGCCACCACCTGCTGCAGTTCACCGGCTTTCACCGTCACCTGACCGCTGCGGGCCGATGCCTCCGTGAATTCGGGAACCGTAACGGTAAAAGTAGCGTTGCCACTGCCGGAAAGGGTGCTGAGGCTAATCCAGTCCTCGCTGGCCGATGCGGTCCAGTCCAGGTTGGAAGTGACCGAAAAGACGGCGTTGCCGCCAACCGGACCATAATTCAGGGAAGAAGTGGAGACCGTGAGCATGGGAGCTTCGGCCTTCTGGCAGGCGATGGCGGCTATCACCGCGATGGCTGCAATCAGTAAAAAGTTGCGTTTCATACTATCAGTAAGGTTAAAAATTAATTCCGATGGTTATGGTATGCAGCCACGACGGGCCGCTTTTCAGGAAGCCGGCCTGCACCGAACCTTGCAGATACAGGGACAGGTGCCGGGTAATCTGGCGCTCGGCGTGAAGGGAGGCGCCGGCTTTCCAGGCCGAAACCGGGAACTGGCACCAGCCGGCCTGCAGGGCGGGCGAAACAAACCAGTGGCCTTTCTCCAGGCGATAGGCGGCCTCCAGGAGGACATTCAGGCCGGAGCGGGCACTGGAACGGGCCGGATAGGCATACTGGGCGCCGAAGGAGCCATATTGCACCCTCCCCTGCGCGGTCCACTGACGCTTCCATTCCAGGAAACCGTATACCTCTGCCGACAGATAGTCCGAGGAGAACATCAGGAATCGGCCCAGCTCCTTCAAATAGCCGGAAGAGCCGTTGTCCAGGATGCTTTCCAACCCCTGCCGCCATTCATACTGCAACTGGGCGCCGGCTTTCCAGGCCAGGTTTCCGTCCCGGGAAACATAGGCGCCACGGGCCAGGAGATTTCTCGTATAAGCCTCTGTATAAGGAACTTGATTCAGATTGGGAAGGTAATGCACCAGATCCAGCAGCGAATACTCCACTCCGGCTTCCCAGCCCGTCTGACCGACGGGATTCCAGGCCAGCCCTGCGGATAATCCATTCCCGGCATACCGCGTATTCATATAGGTATCCGTGGTTCCCGAGAACCTGGCAAAATGGTTTCCAAGGCCGGTCAAATGGAAGACGGCGCTGTTTTTCCCGCGCTGGCTGATAAAGGCCATGGACTGGGTCTGGCTGTATCTTCTGTAGCCTGCCGTGGCTTCCAGCACATAGCCGGGCAGAAGGCGCCAGCCGGCCGAAGCCTTCACCTGCAGGTCCGATACGATATTCCGCGGGCGGGGATCCACCATCCGGTACTCGTGCAGGGCACGGTAAGCGCCTTCCACGCCCCAGTGGAAACGGCCGTGACGGGCCGAATAACCACCGGAGAAGTAGTATTCCTCCTTGTTCACATTGCCGCCCAGCGTATCGGCTATCACATACGGATACACCACAAAATAGTCCGAAGAACTGTTCCAGTTCACTTCCCGCTTGACGCCGTTGGTGTAGCGGACACTCCCCCGCACCGCCTGCAGGGAATCCAGGCGCACCAGCGTCCGGATGTTCACCTGTCCTTCCTGTAAACCCTTTCCTTCTTCCTGAAACAGGGGCGTGGTCTCGCTGCGACCGTTCCAGGAAGCACCGGCCTGGGTAAAACCGGCGTCCGGCCCCATCAGATACAGGGCCGCACTCCCCTCATCCGCTTTCCGTACGGAGCGGGCGCGGTCGGCACTTTTCTGCACGGCGGGAAGCGAATCCGGGACGGCCTGCAGCAAAAGGAGAGAAAGAAGGAGTTCGTGTATCATTTGAGGACCGTCAGTTTTAAAACAAGGGTTTGGGTATTCTCCATCAAGGTAATGGCCGAGGAGGGAGTCCCCCACTCCGTAAAGCGCACCGTGGCGTGGCTGCCGTCAGAAAAGAGGGCGTCTCCGTCGAAAGCCACGATGTACACGCCTTTCTGCACCTCCATCAGGCCGAAATTGTTCACCAGTGTAGGGAAAGGATATTCGATACCCGTGTTCAGGTTGCGGAACTGGTTGCCGGGGAGGGTGGGATCCACGGTAATGGACACCGGCACCCTTCCGTCGGAGAGTTCTGTCTGCAGGGTAAGCACACAGAAGTATTTCTGCTCAACGGCCTTGGTACAGCCACACAGGAGGGCGGCCAAAAGGCCTATAACAAGTGCTTTCTTCATAGGTTCAACATAAGTTCCATCCCAAAATAGGGAGTACTGGAGCGGCGTTTCAGCACGCCGTTCACTTCATAATCGGGAGCCACCGTAAACAGGCGGTTCACAAAGATGGAGACCGTGGCCCTGTCCTTGAACAGTTTCTTGGTGGCTTTCAGGTTCACATTCATCACAAAGGGGATGCGCCTGTACTCCAGCAGGGTGCTGGAAAAACTTCTTACCATCAGGTGCAGCACGCCGTCAGCATCGGCCTCGTCCGTATACGGGTGGCGCTCCAGATTCTTGTCCAGATAGGCCACCGGGCGGGAATCGTCGGCCTGCGTCTGCGATCCCGTGAACCAGGTGCACTGCAGGGACGTGGAGAAAACCAGCCCCAGCCGGGGCACCTGCGTATCAAAGAGGAAATTGGTATTGAAAGACTCGTACAGGTAGCTGTCGTTCTTTTCGTAAATGCCAATGTAGGGATAAGGTTTTCCGTCCAGCACGGCCGAAGGACGCTGGTACTCCGGCTGGCTGTTCATATACTGGGTAAGGAACCAGGCTCCGTTCACCGTCAGACGGGTGTTCACAACCGGAATACGGGCCGTCGTAAGCGTATATTCAATACCCTTTTTCAAAGTACGGCTGCCATTGGTGGTAAGGCCGTAAGCCACCAGGGTGGTGTCCATCACATAAGGCGTGGTTTCCAGCGAAGGAGGCCCTGTGAGCGTGCTTTTGTCAATCGATTTCTCGTCGTAATCCTTGGCAATCAGCTGCAGATACTCGCTGCCGCCGCGAAAGCCGGAGGTCATATCTTCCACAAAGAAATCGGCCGATAAGGACCATCCGTTCCAGGAAAGGTCCGTACCTACTTCCCATTTGAAGTTCCGGGCCGGCATCAGGTCCTTGTTCACGGGATCCGTTGTGAAAAGGAGCATATTGATGCGGCGGAGGTTCCGCTCCGTGGGCCAGTAGTTCATCTGGATCTTGTCGCTGTAAAGGGTGTCCGGATACAGCATCTCCATAGTAGGGAACTTGGTGTGAAGCCCCGCTCCCGCATAGATTCCGCTGCTGAAGCGGTATCCTCCCAGCAGGGCTTCCGGCATCTCCAGGCGGAGATTGGCGCGCGGATCCAGGAAAGGACGGGCCTGGATGGCATAGGATGCATCGGCCCCCAGCAGCATGGACATCCGGACGCCGGCCATCCACTCCAGGGCGAAAGAACCCAGCTTAAGGCGGGAATTCTCCTGCAGGAACAGCGCCAGCTGGCTGTCGGCCGGGATGTCATAATAGGCCCGCGGACGGGAGCCCATCGTGGTGGAAAGCGGCCGGGTAATGTCAAAGATGGATCCCTGGCCCAGGTTCTTGTCGTAGTTCCAATCGGCCCCTATCTTGAATTTATGCTCCTTTACCTGGAACTGGGCCACGGCGCTGGTAAAGACGTAAAGCGGTTGTCCGTCCACCTGAAGGGTGGCCTCGTAACGCATCGGCAGCATATAGGCGTCGTACTCCCCCGGTTCCTTTGCCGTGGAAAACGGCGTTTCGGAGGAAAGGATCACATTCTTCCAGCGGTCTATCAGGTCTTTTTCATAACTGAGCGAGGCGTTCACCGCAAGCGAGCGGAAAAACGCATCGTTGTCCTTGGCCTGCAGATGATAGTCGGCCCCCAGCTGGAAGCGGTTGTAGGTAGATTTATAGGTCTCAGTGGGTATTCCGTCCAGCTGGTCTATATCCTGGTCGCTCTTCCGGTTGTCAAAGGAGCCGGTATAGTCCAGGCTGGTATTCACCGTCTGGGTGAAGTGCTCTCCCCCGCTCCAGGTACGCCCGAAACGCAGGCTTCCGGTAAGGCGCTTGTAATTCTGCCGCACGTTGCGGGGATCCGAGCGGGCATCCAGGAAATTGACGCTCACATTGAGGGTTCTGCGGTCTTTTCCGCCCCATTCCCAGCCCTTGCCGGCATAGACCAGCTTGGAGGTCATATCCGACTTGAAACGGGCCCGGAAATCGTTTCCGCCCTTGATGCGCTTCACCTGGATAAGGCCGCTGGTCAGGTCTCCGTGCTCCACGGAAGCAATGCCGCGCACCACGTTGATGCTTTCGATGTCTTCCGTGCCTATCGTGCGCATATCGGTTCCCAGGTTCACGTAATTGGACCCCAGTTCGCTCCAGGCGGGCGTATACTGCAGGTTGGCGTTGTTGTTCAGGGGCTTTCCGTCAATGGTGAACTGGGTTCCCAGGGCCGATGTGGCATAGTCGGAAGACAGGGAACCGGCCGCCCGCAGATTGACAATCTGGGGGGTCCCCAGCACAGGATTGGAGGAGGTGCCGCCGGGCAGCAGCTCCAAGACATCGGCAATGCTGGAAGGCTGGATGTGCGCAATGGCGTCGGCCCCGATTTTGGAGGCCGATGTGAGGCCGTGGTTCTCCTGGGCGGTTACCACCACTTCCTGAAGGGCAAAGATGTCCGGCTGCAGCCGGTAGACGGAGGAAGAAAGCGGACGCGTCTTGAGCGTCTTGTAGCCCAGGCAGGTGATGGTAAGTTCCCCATTCTGAGGTGCTTTCAGCTGGAAAGTACCCAGAGAATCCGTCAGGGCCCAGTACTTGCCCTGGGTGATGGCGGCGCCGGGAACCGGCTCCCCGGTAACGGCGTCTTTCACCACTCCGCGCAACGCCTGCTGCGCCCAGCCCGAAAGGCCGGCCAGCAGAAAGGCTGCAACCAGGACGATATGCTTTCTCAGAGTCATTTATGCTTAGTTGAACCGCGGTTTAACCCAGCCGTCGCCGGCCGAAGTAAAATGGATGCCGGGAAGCGAAAAGTCGCTGGGATAGCGGCGGCTCAGGGTGTCTACCAGGGCGAAATCGCTGCTGCGGAGGGCCCAGAAGCGCTCTCCCTCATCCGTAGAGGTCTTTACTGTATAATAGAACATATCACCGACCACAAGAAGATCTTCCTCCTTGGCATTGAAGGGAACCGTGGTATTCACCACCCTTCCGTCCGGAAGCAGCATCTGCAGGCAGCCGTCGGCTCCCGTCAGATACCCCAGCGTGGCGTGGTTGTCGAATTCGGTAATCATCAGGAAATCGATGCCCAGGCCATCTGCGGCAGGGAAGTGACGCACCGTCACGCTGTCGTTTACCTGCTTCAGCTGGAACAGTTTTCCCTCGGCGTCCGTCACCAGATAACCTTCGTCGTAAGCCTTTCTGTGAGAGGGCTTTCCGGCAAAGAGGCGGGCCGGGAAAGTGAATCCTTCCGCTTTCAGGGCCGCGTTGAGGGCTGCGGTTTTATCGGCCCGAATCTCATTCGTGGCCATCTTGTAGATGTCTATCCGGTCTTTGCGGCTCACCAGGGCTTCTTCCGGATCCTGGAGTTCCAGGCGCACCGGAACGCTTTCCATCAGGAGATAGACAGGGGAGAGCGTGCGGTTGACATCCTTGGGGTCCGAAGAGGCTATAACCGAGTTGTATTCAATTTCTTCCAGGGTGATTTTGCGTCCTTCGATGCTGTCCGGAAGGGCGCCCCGGGAGGCCAGGATGGAGGCATAGAACATAGGCTGGGCCTCGTCCCCGTGCACGCCGCCTTTGCGGTCGATGAAGCGGAATTCCCGTCCGTCGCTGCGGTCCAGCGAAGTGAAATCGTGCAAAGTGCAGCTATATAAGGTAAAAGGAGTCTGATAAGGCTTGAGCGTGATCAGCCGATAGAGCCAGGGGGCCGCCCAAAGGAGCAGGACCGCCAGAGAGGCATATAAAAAGAGTTTTCCGAATGTTTTCATAGCTAATCCTGATATCCTTCTTTAAAACGGGAGACACTGAGGAAGAGGAGGCTTCCGGAAGCAATGACGTAGGGGAGCAGGAACCAGAAAAAGCCGTTGTAGGCCTCTGGAATGGGGCTCAGATACAAAATGCGAAGCAGTCCGGCCAGCGAGAGCAGCAGCAGGACGCGGAAGCGCCAGGTGGGCTCCAGGCAAAGGGCCGATGTAAACAGGTAGGCGGCCCAGCCGGCCAGGTACCAGACGGCCATCGTGCGGACGATGCGGGCTATCAGTTCGGCCGGAATCCACTGGGCAAAGACCAGGGCGCTGCAGCAGGCCTGGAGGGCATATAAAACGGTAAGAATCACAAGGCCGTAAGCGGCTATCGTCAGAATCATCCGACTCTGGGGATAGGGGAGATGCAGGGTGAGTTTCAAGCGCTTGTGCTGCATTTCCGGGAGCCACTGGGAAAGGGCCAGAAGGGCCGCTGCCGCCGCCGGAACATAGCGGAAGATCTCGGTCAGAACGGTTTCCTTGGAAACCAGCGTTTCCCAGAGAATCTCCGCTCCCCGGATCTGCACCACCTTCGTCAGGTTCAAAAAGCAGTAGAACGTAATGGCTGCCATCACCAGCACGATGCCCAGAAGCACCCAGCGGGTTTTCAGCCATTCTTTGTATAAGATCATCTTGTTCATAATCAATACTTTCCGGTGAGTTCAATGAAAATGTCTTCCAGGGTCATCCCAGGGTATCGGCCCATCAGGGAGGAGGCCTCCTCCTGCACCAGGATGCTGCCGTAATCCATCACGATCACCTCATCCACAAGCTTTTCCAGGTCCTGGATAATATGGGAAGTAAGAAAGACCGTCTTCCCCTGGGCCTTGGCATAATCCCTCAGGTATTCGCAGAAGAGGCGGCGGTATCCGGGGTCCAGGCCCAGCGAGAAATCGTCCAGCACCAGGAGGTCTGCATTCTGGGCCAGAATAAGGCCCAGGGCCACCTGGGAACGCTGTCCGTTGGACATCCGGGAAATCTTCTGCCCCGGAGCCACGTGGAGTTTCTCCATCAGGCCATAATAGGCATCCCGGTTCCATTTGGGGTAAAAGGCGCTGTAAAACTTCTCAATCTGGGCGATGCTCATATATTCGTACTGGACGTGACCTTCCAGCAAAAGAGCAATGCGCCGGCGGGTTTCCGGGCTAATCTGCTGCACCTCCTCTCCATAAATGCGGCAAGTGCCGCCCTGGGGCTTCAGATACCCCATCAAGATGTTGATAGTGGTGGTTTTACCGGTTCCATTCTTGCCCAGAAGGCCTACAATCCGGCCCGGGGCCACTTCGAAATTCAAATCCTCATAAATCTTCCGCTTTCCGTAGAAATGCGTCAGATGCTCGCAGGAAATAACGCTTTCAGACATACTAGAGTTAAGTTTGGGGTTGCAAAGGTAGAGACGAAAACCTTTTTTTGCCATCCCCATTTATGAGGATTTTTACCCGCCGGAAGGGCCGATACAAAACAAAAACGGCCCCGCAGGAGTCTGCGGAGCCGTTCTAAAACTAGCGTTCCTTTATCGGAGCTGGAAGATCACAGGGAAGGTGTAGGTAACCTTAACAGCGCGGTCACGCTGACGGCCAGGGGTCCACTTGGGGGAGCTGGAAACCACGCGTACGGCTTCCTTGTCCAGGGACTCATCCACACCACGCACAACGCGCACGTTGGTAACGCGGCCGTCTGCCTCTACGGTGAACTGGAGGGTTACACGGCCCTGTACACCATTTTCCTTAGCGATTTCGGGATAAACCAGACGGGAGTTAACCCACTTGGAGAACTCGTTGGCGTCGCCACCCTGGAAGGAAGGCTTCTTTTCTACGAGCTGGAAAGGAATGGCTTCTTCTTCCACTTCTTCCTCT
>JAEEGK010011805.1_pt1 | contig 19907 bp, 10 predicted proteins | sample 8958771 | NCBI WGS metagenome assembly JAEEGK01 (sample SAMN16246547, study PRJNA631951) | gut metagenome | biome: gut microbiome; feature: rumen; material: SC-attached | host: Bos | place: Iran: Karaj | collected 2018-10
ATTGGGGATTGGGCCCAATCCCCAATCCCCAATCCCCCAACCCCCATCCCCAATCCCCATTATAAATTAATAAAAAAATGAAAAATAATTTAATTAAATATTAAATTTTAAAAAAAATAAAAATAAAAAAAAATATTATTATTTAATTAATAAAATATATTTATATTTTTAGTTTTTATACTATACTTATAATTTATATTTAATACTATATACAAATATTCTATAAATATTAGAATTAAAAATAAATATTAATTAATTATCACTAAAAAAATTGTAAATATATACAATAAATAATTTTTTAAATTCGATTTTGACTTTCTTATAATAAATTAATCTCTATATATCTTATCTTTATAATTACTATTTTTATCTTCATAACATGTTCTTAAATTTTTCCAATCAGTAACAAACAAAAATTCTTGTTTATTAAATTTATTTCGCACAGCTTGTAATTCTTCATTATTATTAAAATTTTTTTTATCTTCATCATCTAACAATTTACATATATTTTTTACGCAGTTTTGAATATTACTTTCATTGAATTTATTATCATAAAATAAAATAATATTATTTAATTTCATATCAATATTATCTTCAATAAATTTATAACTTAAATATAAAGCACTTATTGCAATTTCACTGTTAGTATATTTTAACATATTATAATCAATTAAACTTAAAGTCATTAAATATCTTGCAAAATATAGAAATTTATCATTATAACAAACAAAAAAATTTTTTTTGAACTTTTCAAAAAATACTTCAAAAAATTTAAAACAAGTTGGAAAAGTAATATTAAATTCTAATTTATTTAATATTAAACTTTCCATTTCTAATACATCTTTTTTGTTATATGCATTATCAGTAACTTCAACATGATCTTTTAATTCAGGTGGATAAATTTCTTCATATTTATTAGTTATAAACAAACTTGTAATTCCTAATAATTGAAAATTTTTCCTTTTTATTTTTTCTTTAGATAAAAATTTATCTATTATATTAACAGTTATATATAATGTCTCAGGAGTCAAATGAAATTTACTATGAACATCAACTAACCAATCGATTAATATACTTCGCATTTTTGGATTAATTTCGTTTTGATTTATCATATAACCATGAAGAGGAAAAAGTTCATCTGAAAGTTCTAAATAATATATGTAAATATCATCAAAATATTCATTTACGAATTGTGGATTATTTTGTGTTATTTTATTATAATTTTCAAGTTCGTTTTTTGATTTTTTTTTATTTTTTGAGTTATTTTTTGATGAGATTTTATTGTTTTGATTTTGAGTTTGGAAGGAACGTAGATTGTAATATCTGGTTAAAAGGGGTTTGTTTATTTTGGTTTTTTTTGTTTGGAAGTAATCAAGAACATTTGATAAATTAATTGAATTAATTTGATTTATTGAATTATAGAATGGAATTTTTGAAGAATTAGAAAGATTAAAAGTATTTATAATATTATTGTTTGATATCGAACTTTTATTTAATGGTTTTCGAATAAAAGATTTTTCTTTTATTTTTCCATTCATTTTTTAATAAATCTGCTTTAATTTATTAAAGTCAAAAATGTGAGAGAGATTAATTTATTTTCATTTAAGAATAAATTATTAATTTTGTATTATTATTTTATTTTTATTATGCATTTTTAATTAATAAAAATAAATGAAAAATATTTATTTATTTTTTATTAACATTTACAGTTAAATAAATAATAATTATTAATATTTTTATTTAATATTAATAATATTATAAATTAGGCTTACTTATTAAATTTTGATCTTCTTCTCTTTTTGTTTCAGTTTCATTTGGATTTAAATTTTCTTTTAAGTTTTCTTCTTCATCACTATTATTTTCATTGTTTTCTTTATAGTCTTCATTTCCTGAAAAAATAAAACCTTTTTCAACAATATTAGTAATACCTTTTTTCGTTTTAATTTTCCAATAATATAAATATAAACCAATTAAAAAACTTAAAAAACACATCATTCCAGCAAGAAAAGCAATTGATAAAGGTTCCATATATTTTATAACAAATAAAATAATAATAACATATAAATTCAAAGGAATTCTAAAAATATTCATTAATAAAGCTCTGTATTTTTCTTTTAAAATTTTACTTTTTATTATTGAATTTAAAGGATTGTAAAATCCTTGTATTCCATTTATAAGAGCAATATTAATTAATCGAATAAAAAAACTTTTCTCATTATAAACAATCATAAATAATAAAAATTCAATAAAACAACTTGCTGTAATACTCAAGTAATAATCACAACCTAAATTCACAACAACAACTTCATATGATTTAGTTCCAATTATCATAGTAAGAACCATACAAGTAAAAATAAACCCAACATTAATCCCTCCTTTTGTAGAAGTTTTTAAAATGGGAGTCCAACTAAATAAAAATATATTTAAAACAGCCATAACAATCCCTTCAATTACACCAATACATAAAACTTCTGTTTTTTTAAACTCCAAACAAGCATCAGAAAATTGTTTCCATGGACTATCTTTTGAATTAGCCATTGGTTTATTTTCTCCCCATAATATAGCACTAGCAATTATAGCCAAAGCACTTAAACCAATACTAATCCAAAAAGGAGCATATATACCATATACACTATAAATTATAGCACAAATTCCACTTATTAAAATACTCATTGTAGCATCTATAATATTTGCTGTTCTAAATAATTTTTTTAAAAATCTATCTCTTTCTAATTCATATGTACCAAAATCTTTTTGTGCCTCTGCAACAACCCATGCTTCAAATGTTGTATTTATTAAACCTGCACCTAAACCAGTAATTATTTGACTTAAATATGCTAAAGGTTTGGTTCCTGCCATTCTTAATAATAAGTTTAATATAATTGATAAATTATATATGTGACAAAAAAATCTTCTTCCATAAATATCTGCTAATTGACCTGTGATTGGACCAAAAATAAATGCTGCTACTGCGTCAATTAAATATAAATTACTTATTTCACCCATTGTAAATTTATGCACTGTTGCAAATAATGTATATAAATAAGGGGCTTTTGCCCACATTGCTGCTCTTGCAAAAATATAACATACTAAATATCGAATTTTTAAACTGTTTTTATTTTTAATAAATGTCATACTATATGATACATTTGAAAATAAAGTATTATTATTATTTTTTTCGATGTTTAGATCAATATGATTTTTTATTGCAAGAATTAATAATTCTATTAAAATTAATATGATAAAAATTAATAATAAAATGGGATAATAATAACTATTTTGAGATGGATCTGTTGTGTTTATTTTAAACATTTATAATAATATTGAAGTAAAATTATATAATTATAATTATATTAAATTATTAATAATTAAAATTTAAATTAAATTTTAATAAAATTATATTCATATAAATTTAATTTACAAAATAAAAATGAGCAATATTAAAGAAAAAGAAAAAAATAATTCATTTGATAGCAATAAATATGAATTACATGAATTAAAAGTAAAAGAAAAATTATATACATTATTTTATGAATTAACAAGTGAATTAAAAGAAACAAAAATCGAAATAGATGAAGATGAATATGAAGAAAATATAAGAACTTCTTCTGTTTTTCAAATAATAGATTATATTTATCAAACTTTACAAATTTTATTAAAAAAATATAAAAAAGAAAACAATAATAAAATAGAAATTAATAATAATAATTTAAATATTTATGAACAAATGTTAAGAAATTATGAAAACGAAATAAGAAAATTAACTAAAAAATTATTTCAATATAAATTACATAAAGAAAGTTTAGAAAATAAATTAGAAGAATATATGGAAATGGAAGAAGAATTTGAAGAAATGAAAACTAAATTTAAATATGAAGATGGAAAATTTTTAGATAATGATAGAAAAGAAAATGAAATTTTAATTATTCGAGGTGAAAATTCAAATTTAAAAAAATCTATAGAAAAAATTGAAAAAGAATTAAGTGAAAAAGAAAAAGAAATTAATGAATTAAAAGAAAAAAATGAAAGTATTATTAAAAAATTAGAAAAAACAGAAAAAGAATTAAATTTATTTTCTAATATATCAATTAATATTAATAATAATAATGATCATAGTTTAATTAATTCTCCACATTTAGATAAAAAAATAATGCAAAATATTAATATAATAAAACCAAATAATAATAATAATAAAAATTATTTATCAGAAATTAAAGGAAATATTGATTTAAAAATATTTAATTTAAAATCATCTAAATCAAAACCTCAAAAAAATAAAAATTTTATTTTTGAAATTTTCAATAATCGTTTAAATAATGCAAAAGATTTAAAATATTGTAAATCAAAAAGTGCAAATAAATTTAATCATATTCGTAATAATTCAATGAATATATTTTTAGATAAAAAAAAAGTTGATTTAATTACTAAATTTTTAACAAATAAAAAATGTAATAAAAGTACTAATCATTCATATTTAAATAATAATATAAATAATTATTGTAATAAATCATCTTTAAATAAAAATTATTATAATAATAATAAAAAATTAAATAATTCATGTTTAAGAATCATAAAAAAAATTCCTCTTTATATTTCAAATTCAGGTAATTTATCCAATAAAAATATAAATTATAATAATAATAATATTAGAAATAATAATTCTTATAATTTAAATAAGAGTAAATTAAATGATTCAAAAAATAAAAATCAAACTTTTTTTGTAAATGAAAATTATTATAATAAAAATAATATAAACGGAAATAACACAAGTATCAATTTGTTTAATAAATCAAGTATTTCATTTAGAGGTAATAGAAAAGATGATTTTGTATAAAATAAATTTTTATTAACAAAAAATTTTGTTATAATATATATATTATTATTTTTTCTTTTTTATAAATAATATAAATATTAATATTTAAAATTATTTATAAATAATTATATTAAAAATTAAATTAATTTTACAATAAAATTATATAAATTTATTTAAAATTATAATTATATATTTAACTTATTTTAATGATTTCAAAATTTTCATATATTTGAAAAGTATTAAATATAAAAAGTTTAAAACAATAAAAAATATTTTTTGAATAAATAAATATATATTTTATAATACAAATTTTATAAAATGAAATTATAATCAATAAATATTAATTTTTTTATTAATTATAATAATTAAATTTGTTTTATATATTTAGTTAATAAAAATAAATTAATTAAACTTATTAATTCTAATTTTTTATTATTATTTAATTTCATAATAATTTATGATAAAAATTATTATTTTATATCTTAATGAAAGATGATAATTCAACAACTTATAGTGATATAAATTCAGAAAATGACACTAATTTTCAACTCAATCCAAAAATTAAAGATAATAATATTGAACTTTCAATATCATTATTATTGACGAAAATAATTGAAAAAAATAAAACAAATCCAAATTATAAAAAATTAATCAAAAGACAAAATAAATTATTTTTATCCAAAAAAATTCCAAAAATATCAATTTTAGAATATTTATATAGAATAACAAAATATACATATATAGAAAAAAGTACTTTGATTTCATCATTAATTTATATTGATAGATTAATAAATGAAAACGTTCTTTTTTTGACTTATTATAATGTACATAAAATATTAATAATTTGTATTTTATTAAGTATTAAATATAATGAAGATGATATTTTTGGAAATGATTATTATAGTGAAATATCCGGAATACCTTTAAAAGAATTAAATAAACTCGAATATGAAGTATTTAAATATCTTAAGTTTAATTTTTATATAAAACCAGAAGAATTTATAATATATGAAGAATATTTAGATAATTATTGTTATAAAAATATATAAATATAAATGAAAAGTAAGATTAAGAAATTTGTAATTTAAAATGAATTTTTTCTTAATTTTAGAAATTATAAATAAATATAAATAAATATAAATTTTTATGATATTTAAAATATAATATTTTACAATAATTAAAATTAATATATTAAATAAATCTATAAAAATATTGAAAAAAAAATTTATTTATTATTATAATATTTTTAAATTTAATAATTATCATTATGCAAATTGTTGTTTAATTAAATCAAACTTATTTTTAATATTAACATTATTCATTTTAATATTATTTCTTACAACATTATTATTATTATTTAATTTATTAATTGGTAAATAAGGAATATTTAATACTGATTTACTTCGATTATGATTCATATGAATTTTATCAAAAAAATATAATGCATCTAAATCACCTAAATTATTTTTATTAAAATTAAATATTTTTTTATATTCTTTATCATCAATATTATTACTAATATTAATATTGTTATTATTATTATTATTATTTTGATTAATATTATTATTATTAGTATTTATAATAATTTTAATCTTTTGCTCATCATTAATAATATCTTTATTAGTTTTATTTGTATTTGTGTTAGTAGTTCCTAAAGAATTTTTTTCACTTTTTAAACTTTCTAATGTTAAAGTAGCAATTTTTTTATTTAATAGATCGATTACTTTTTTTTTATCATTTATTATATTATTGCTTTCAATTAACTTTTTATCCATTTTTTTAAATTGCTCATTTAAGTTTGCATTTAAAATTTTTAGTTCTCTATTTTCTTGTGAGAAAGAGGAAACAACTTCATGATAACCAATTAATAACTTTTGAAGTAAATTATTGAATATATTATTATTTGAATTATTAAGTTGTAATAATTTAAGTAAATCTTCAAAAGTATGTTTTAATGTATTATATTTTTGACTTTTACTATTTTGTTTATTTTCTGATAAATTTTTCTCCATTTTTTTTTCAATTTCTGAAACTTTGTTCATAAATACATTTTTATCATAAAAACTATTTTGATTAGAAAATATATTTGAAGTAGATAATGTATTTTTAAGGGAATTTTTATTATTATTATTTTGTTGATTATTATTTTTATATATTTTTAAAGGCTGTTCTTTTTTATTATTATTATTATTTATATTATTATAAGTATTTAAAATATTACTATTTGCATTTAATAATGAAGTTTTATAATTTTTTTTATTTTCATATGTACTTATATAAATATTATTATTATTACTATTATTACTATTATTATAATTAGTATTATTAAATATTCCATTATTATTAATATTAGTAAAGTTATTATTATTATCAAGAATTAAGCTTTTTCCTATAATATTATCATTATTGTTTAAAATTTGAGAAGTTTCCATATTAATTGATAATATTTTTTTATGTCTAATTTTACTCATAGAATTATTTTTTAACAATCTATTATTATTATTATAAATATTTTCTTTACTTTGACTGCTGCTTAATTTTTTACTATTGTTATTATTATTATAATGTATATTATTATAGGTATTATTATGGTGATGATAATTTGTTGTTGAAATAGATCGTTTTTTAATATTATTATTTGTAGGATAATTTTTTTTTTTATTTATATTTGAATTAGATAAATAGCTTAATGATTTATCTAATGAATTTGAAATCATATTTTTTCTTATATTATTTACTGTTTTAGATCTAATATTATATTTTTGATTATAATCAATAATAGGTTGATTAGCTTTTTTGTAATGAGCAACGGATGAAATATTATATGAATTGTTATAATAATTTATCATTTTTATTTTAATTTAAAATTTTTATAATTTAAATTTATTTATTTTTTAAATATTAATTTATTTTTTATATTATATTTTTTATAAATTGCCTTTAATTATTGATATATTTTTAAATTAAAATGGATAATATGGATATTGAAGAAGATGAAATTACAAATAATTATAATATTAATGATAGTGATGATGAAAATAATAATGAATATATTAGTAATATTAAAAAAACAAAAAAATTTAAAAAAATTTTAAAAAAACCTACAGAAGATTTAGATTATTTTATGGGATATAAATATCGAGAAGATTATAATCCGCCAATAAATTCAAATAATAGTAATGATAATTTATCTTCTATTGAACTTCCTATTCCTCCTTATTCTTCAATAACTAAAAAAATTGCATCAAATTTTCAATCATTATTATTAAAAGAATTAAAAATTAAAAATCTTTATGAATTAGAAGAAAAAATTAATTATATAAATGAAATAAATTTATTTGAATTAATATCTAATATAATTAAAATAAAAAGTAATATATTAATTTATGGATTTGGAAGCAAAATAAAATTAATATATAATTTTATAAATTATTTTCAAAATAATATTAACAATAAAAATTTATTAAAAGAATATCATATAATAATTTTTAATTTATACAATCCAGAAATGACTCTAAAAATTATTTTAAATGAATTACAAAATTATATAATAAATTATTTTAATAATAATCTTAAAATTAAAAATTTAAAAATTTCAAAACCAAAAAATTCTAAAGAACATATTCAAATAATAAAAGCATTAATAAAACAATTAAAAGTTTTTAATTATTCTGCTCATTTTTTATTAATTTTAAATAATATTGATGGAGTTAATTTTCAAAATAAAATTTTTCAAAATCTTTTAAGTGAACTTGCAGATAATAATAGTTTCAATGATTCAAATATAAATAATTATTCAAATAATAATAATAATATAAATAATTCAAATGAATATAATTTTTCAATCCAAATTTTAGCAACAGTAGATAATTGTAATATTCCTTTAATTTGGAGTAAAAAAGAAAAAGAAAAATACAATTTTTATTTTTTAAAATATAACACATATGATGATTATTCTTTAGAAATAAATAACTTAAATGGTTTAAATGGAGAAAAAAATATAAAAAGTGGAATAGGATTAAGAGAAATAATAGATAGTTTTTCTTCTCATCAAAAAGAATTAATTAAAATAATAGCTGAATTACAATTAAATGAAGAATATGAAAAATTAACTCCAAAAGGATTAGTTGGATATATAATAGAAAAAGGAAAAGGAATATGTAATACTCAAGATAAATTAGAACAATTAATTTTTGAAGCTGTTGATCATCAAATTGTTAAAAAAAAAATAAGTAATAAAATTGGAAAAGAAATTTATAAATTAGATTTGGAGAAGGATATTATTAATAATATTATTAAAGGAGAATATGACAAAAAAAAATAATTAAATATTAATTTAAATAATAAATTCTATATGATTTAATATAAATGTTTTTATTAATATATTTTTAATTTTATTAAAATTTATTATAAAATTAATTTCTAAAATAATAAAAATTATATGAATGACAGTTATTCAAGTCCAGAAGATTCAAGTTATTATTCAGAACAAGAATCAAAATCTAAAAATAAAAAACCAAATTTAAAACTAAATTTATCTCCAAAGAAAAAAATTAAAAAAAAAAAAAAAATTAAATTTTTACGTAAAAATTCTCATAATAATAAAGAATATGAATCAGAAATAACAAATTCAAAAAAAGATGGATTAAAAATTGAACCATACAATCAAAATTTAAAATATTATCCAAATGAAACAAAAAAAATTGAATTAATTTATTCACCCAGAACAACATTTAATCATAAACTAGAAAATGAAGATAAATTATATTTAGATTTACAAAATAGTTTTGATCCTATTACTATAAAAATATTAAAATCATATTATAAAGAAAGATTAGGTAAATTAAATAAAACAGATTTTATAAACATATTAAAAAATCATTTAATTGAATTTCATCCTGAAATTGAAAATAGACAAGAAATATTAATTAAATTATTATCAAGATTATTTAATGAAATTAATTTATATGATTCAGAATATTTAGAATGGAATAAATTTATAAATTTTTTAATTAATTATTCAAATGCAAAAAACAATCAAGTTGGAATAGATTATTCTTTAAGATTTTACAAAGCTTCAAAAAATTCAATAGATGATAGTAATTTTATTGAAATAATTTCTTATGCTTTTTATATTGAAAAATATAATTTAATTGGTTTAGTTCAAGATGGAAAAAGTATAATTTTATTTTATGATGGTTCATCATGTAAATTAATAAAAAATTTTATTGATATTACAGAAACACAAAAAAATATTGATAAATTAGAAATTTTAGAATTAGATTATAAAACTCAAGAAAATTTAATGAAAGAAAGTGTTGATAAAAAACTTAAACAATTAATAAAAAATAAAAACGATTCATTAAATAATAATTTAAATGAAGAAATTATTCCAAATCGAAGAGAAACAAAAAATTTAATTAATCAATTTAAATATGAAACATCATTAATGTTTGAAAAACAATTAAAAGAAAATGAAGAAAAATTAAGATTAAAATATAAAAATTTACAACACAACAATTCAATCGATTTTAAATATAAAATAATAAATAAAAAATTAACAATATTAACAACAATTTTTATACCAGAATATGATACATTATTAGTAAGTTCAAGTAATAATAAAATATCAGCTTGGAAATATAATCCAGTTGATCAAGTATTTAAAAATGTAAATACAATAGTCGATAATAAAATAGATAAAGAAAATTTTAATTTAGCTATTTTAACTCCTTCGGCTCCTCAACATACAATGACATGGGACCCAATTCAAAAATTTTTATATAGTGGTCAAATGGATGGAAAAATATTAAAATGGAACATTTTAAAAAGTAAAAATTTAGAATCCGAAACTTTAGATTTTAATTATGCAAAAAGTAAAAGAGAATTAATATTAAAAAAAAAAAGACATAATCTTCGAGATATTAAAAAATATGCAACAATTAAAATGGAAGAAAACGCAAAAAATGAAAAAAAAAAAGAAACTATTCATGGAATTAAAAATAAATTAGCTTCAAATAGAGGAGGAAAAACCAATGAAAATGAAATGAAAATAAATAATGAAAGATTATTAAATGATATAAAATCAGAATCATTAAAACGTGACAGTGTTTCATCATTAGTAATTTTAGGTAAATTACAATTATTAGCTGCTGGTTATTATAATGGAACAATAATATTATGGGATCCAATGTTAAAAGATTATAGAAAATATTACATTGATCAAAACACTGGAATTTATCAATTATTATTTAATGATAAAATTAATTTATTATTTTCTTGTGGTTTTGATCATTCAATTTTTATATATGATCCTTACATAGATTGTAATGCTATTTATAAATTAGAAGGTCATAATTGGAGTATTAATAGTATTGCTCTTAATTTAGATGAATTAATTAGTATTGATATTTTGGGTATTATAAAAATTTGGGATTTAAATACATTTAAATGTTTTCAAACTATTAATTTAATAGAAAATTTTATAGATAAAAAATCGAATAATTTACAAAAACAAGATGAAAAATTTTTTGAAAATAATCGAAAGAAAAAAATTTCAAGCAATCTTAAAATGATTTATTTAAATAAAGTTAAAAAAATTATGACTTATGGTGATAAATTAATGTTTTTTGAAGGAGATTTAAATAAAAATCCAAATTTAACAGATGATAATTTAATTATTGGATGTTTTTATATGCATTCAAAATTAAGTTTAATTTGTGTTTGTATAAAAAAATTAAAAATTTGGAATATTTTAAATGGAAAAGTAAAAAAAAATTTTGTTGTGTTTAATGAAGAATCAAATTCTGAAATAATATGTTTTACAAACGATAAAAAATATAAAAAAATATTTTTAGGTGATAATTATGGTAAAATTTCATGTATTAATTTATTTACAGGAATTACAATAAAAAAATTTTATACAAAAGAAGAAAAAGATATTATAAATCTTAATTTTTCAAATAAAAATAATTATTTAATTGCCCAAAATTCAAATAAAATATTTATTTTTAATGACAATGATTTAGCAACAAATGAATTATTAAAAGAAATTGAATTAAAAATAATGAATATAAAAACTTTTTATGTAGATGATTTAATTAATCGTTTAGTTCTTGGTTTAAATAATGGAAAAATTAAATTTATGGAATTAGAACATTATAAAACAGATGGTGATGATGAATCAAATAAAAATAATAAATATAGTAATTATTATAATAATGATATAATTAATATCATGTCTTTATTTAATGATTTAAATATTAAAAATGTTTTATTTGATATTATTTTAATATCTTATTATAATGGAAGAAATAAATTTATTATTACTCCTCCAAGCATAATGAAATTTAATTGTTTATATGAATTTATGTTAGATGAAAAAAAAGATAATAAAATAATTTCTTCCACAATTGATATTTTAAATAAATTATTATTTTGTGGTGATCAATATGGTTATATTTATTGTTTTCATTTAGATGATTTTTTTGAATTAAAAAATAATGAAAATATTCAAAATATAGAAATAAATTTTAATTTAAAATATAAAATTCAAGGTCATAAAGAAAAAATAAGATATATCAATTTTTCAAATGAAATTTTTCCAAATATTATTATAACAACATCAAATGATAGAATAATTAAATTATTTCATAGTAATTCAGGAGAATATATTGATGAATTAAGACAAATTTCAAATAAATATTCAGAAATTCCAATAGGAATTGAATATTATATAACTGATCCTTTAGTAAGTAAAATTCCTGAAAATTTATATGAAGAATATAATAATAATAAAAAAAGAATTTTTAGAGATAAAAATTTTAATTTTCAAAAATTAAAAAATGAAATTTTTAAATATCGAACTGAAGGTGGTAATATTAATAAATATTATGAATTAATTTCTGAATTAAATGCAAGAGAAAAATTATTTTTTCTTACTAAATATTCTTTTTTACCTGAAAATATGAGTAATAATTGGAAATTTAATATTAATATTAAAAAAATTGAACAACAAATTAGTCAAAAAGAAACTTCTAAAAAAATTCGTTTATATCGAGCTAGTATAAAACAAAGACTTTCTGCTGAAAATATAAATGAAATATTAAAAAATGGAGAAAAAAAATCAAAAAATGAATTTGAAAATTCAAAAAAAATTGCTCAAATTTTTGATGAAAATTATATTCCTGAATTTTTAAATAGTTTTGATGAAAAACAAATAAATAAATTTACTACAATTTTAAATGATCGAATTAGAAATGTTAAATTAGCTCAAAGTAAAATTAATATAAATAAAAAAAATTTAAATATTTTTTTAAAAGAAGATAAAAGAAAACAAACAATTAATTTAAAATTGGCATTAGAAAAATTAAATCAAAATGAAAAAAAAGTTAAAAAAAAGAAAATTTATGATAAATATGAAGAAAAAAGAAAAGAAATTTATGGAACTAAACATGTAAAAATAAATTCTAGTAATGATTTATTTAAATCTTATCAATCTGATGTTAATAAAGGATTAAATGATTTAGAATTTAATATTGAAGAAAAAATTCATAAAAAATTAGTCGATTCTGTTAGATTATTTAGTGAAGAAAATAAAAAAAAATCTAGAAATGTTGTTCGTTTGCCATTAATTAATTCATATAAATCAAAATAAAAAAATTTTTTTTGATTTATAAATATAATTGAAGTTATTTTTATTTTATATATAAATAATAATAAAAATTTTATTTCTATATAAATTTTATTTAAAATAATTTCATTTTTTTCTATGAAACTTATTAATTTTTGTAATATTATTTTTTATATTTATAATAAATAAACATATATAAAAATATTATTAAAATTTATTGTTTGTTATTTTTATTCAAAATTTAAATAAAAATATTTTAATTTTTAAGGTTTTTAAATTTTAAATTTATATAATTTTAAACTTTAAATAAATTTATATATAATTTTTTTTTTGAATTATTGCATTTAAATACTAATAAAATAAATTTTATTTTTTTAAAAAATAAATATTTATTTTCAAAAAATTTAATATGAAATCATCTTCAGAAGATAATTCAACATATTTTTCAATAAACAACACATCAATGATTTCAAATTCAATATTAGATTCTCAGCAAGAAAACAAATCAAACGATCCTTTCGATATATTTAATTTAGTTAAAACTGAATTAGGTCCAACTATAGTTCAATGCCATAAAATATCAAAAGTATATAAACTCCCTGGAGTAGAAGAAACAGTCAAAGCATTATATGACATAAGTTTAGATGATAATTGCGAATTTTATCCTATAAAACGTGGAGAGTTTGTAATAATTCGTGGACCTTCAGGAGGAGGAAAAACAACATTATTAAATATATTAGGAACATTAGATAGTGATTTCGAAGGAGAATTAAGTATTATGAATAATAAAATAACAAAAAATTGTACAGATGAATTTCTATCTCAATTGAGATTAAAAAATATTGGATTTGTATTTCAATCTTTTAATTTAATAAGTACTATGACTGCGTTTGAGAATGTTTGTCTTCCTATGACAATAGATAATAAATTATCAGAATCAGAAAAAAAAAATCGAGCTAAAAATTTATTAAAAAGAGTTGGATTAGAAGATAGAATGGACCATCTACCTAGTGAATTATCAGGAGGAGAACAACAAAGAGTTGCAATTGCACGAGCTTTAAGTAATCAACCTGATATTTTATTATTAGATGAACCCACTGGAGATTTAGATAGTACAAGTACAATAGAAGTTATGAATTTATTATTGAGTATTAATAAATTCGGACCAAATAAAGATAATGTTAATAAAAGTACAATTGTTATGGTTACACATAATCCTGAATTGGAATGTTATGCTAATAGGATATTATATGTTCAAGATGGTGTTTTTATTAAACAAGCTATTAATGAGTATCAACAAGCTTTGACTGTTAAAGAATATTTGGATTATATCAATTCCAATCAATAAAAAAAAAATATATATTATATATTTATATATAAATAGTTATTATATAAAAATAAATATGTTTTCAAATATTTATAATATAATTAGTTTTCATATCTTTGTTTTTTTTAAATTATATTTATAAAAGATATTATTATTATTAATATTTTTCTTTTTATATTTGATTATATATATATGTTATGGAAAAATAATATAAAAATTTGAATTATTATAATTATATAAATTTAAATAAAATTAAATTTTTTTAATAAATATAAATATTTTATGAAAAATAATTTAAGTTCATATATTATTCCTATAACTAAATATTCAAATTCATTAAAAACTACTCCTAAACATTATTCAGAATCTCAATTATCAAAAAAAAACAGTAATTCTTTATTAATAAATTCAAACAAAAAATCAAATTCTTCTTATTTAAATTCAACGCCTTATAATAATTATTATAAAAACGATCAAAAGATTATTAATTTTCAAAAACCAACTTATTCAGAAATTCAAAAGAAAATTATTAATTCCCACAATAGTTCAAATAAAAAAAAGAAAAAAAATTTAAAAAAAAATTTAAGTATAAAAGATAAAGCAGCAATTAAAATTCAAAGTTGTTTTAGAGGTTATATAAATAGATTAACATTGTATAATCATTTAAAAATTTTTTATGAAAATAATAAAGAATTAATATGGTCTATATATGTATCTAATAATCCAACAAGTTATTTAAATGATGTTTTTTATTCAAAAAATTTGCCGGCTGAAAATATGAGAAAAATTATTGATAAATATAAAAATTATTTAATTGATGGAAATGAAGAAAATTATAATAATTTTTATAATAATAATAATAATTTTAATGATAATAATAATGATCTTAATTATCATTATAATATTAGTTCATATTATAAAAATAAAGATAAAAATAATCAAATTATTAATAATGAATTAAATGAAAAAATTGAAGATGAAAATAATTTATATAATAATAATAATAATAATTTTAATAATATTGATAATGAAAATGATAGTTATATTAAAAATACTTTGAATAATAATTTAATAAAAAAAATAAAAACTAAAGAAGAAGAAAAAATAAATAATATAAAAACATTAAAAAATAAAATATTCAACATTTTTTTAGCAAGAAAAAAAAATGTTTTTTTTAAATTAAAAATTTTTTATGATTTTTGTGTTAAAAATAACTATAATTTTAATATTTTAATAAACATTGGATTTTTTAATACAAACAAAAATAATAATATAGAAAATGATTCAGAAGAAAAAAATAATTTTATTGATGACAATATCGTAAATAATAATAATATAAATAATTACAACGAATATAAAAACAATAATAATAATAGTAGTAGTAATAGTTATAGAAAAAAAATATATAAAAATTATTCAAATAATAATATTAATAACAAAACTAATAGTGATGATGAAAATGAACCTTATTTAAATGAAATAGAAGATCCTGATTTAACTAAAAAAGTATGTCAATATTTATTAATAATAGACCATAAATTAAATGGAACAAAATATGATGAAGATAATAGTAAAAATAATAATGAACAATTATTTAGAATATTTCGTAGAGCTTTTATAAGTAATAATAATAATATTGATAATTCTGATGATAATATAAATTCTTCAATAAATTTAAGTAGTAAAAGAAATAATAATAATATTGATAAAGATGAAGTAATTTATAAAAGATCATATAGTGATAATAGTTTTAATAATTTATCTTATTCTAATAGAGAAAATGAAGAAAATTTTAATAATATTAATAATAATAATAAAAAATACAAATTTAAATTTGAATTAAATGAAAATGTTGAAAAAATTAAATCAAATAAAGAAAAAAATAATGATAATAATGTTTTTAATAATAAAGAATTTATTATAAATGAATCATTAATATCAAATAAACTTCCTCAATTAAATAATGATGAAATACATGAATTAATTAATTATAAAATTCCTAGTAAATTAAATTTAGAAAAAAATAATAATTTTATAGAAAAATTAAATAATATAAATGAATTATTTAATAATAATAACAAAAGAGATTTTATGAATAAAATTATAAATTTATGGAAAGAAAAAAATAAATTAAAAAATAATAATGAAAATGAATTAAAAAATGATAATATTAAAAATTTTAAATTTATTATTAAAAATATTATTATAAAAAAAGAAAATAAAAACAAACAAAAAATTTTATTACATTATTTTAATATATTCAAAAAAAACACATTATTAAATAATAATAATAATAATAAAAATTTAATTATTTCAAATTCAAATAATCAATTAAATAATGATAATGATAATAATAAAATTAAAAGTCAAAAAGATTTAAATAATAATAATTATAATAATATAATTGGAACATCTTCAATAATAAATCCAAAAAGTAGAATTAAATTAGAAAAAAACGGTTATTTATCAAATAAATTTCTCCGTCAATATTATATATTAAAATACTTACAAAATGAAAATTTAGATTGTTATTTCAAAAGATGGAAATTTTTTTCAATAAAACCAAAAAAATTTACTGCAAAAAAAGATAAAAATATTATTATCAAAACTCGAGTTTATTTTGATGAAGAATTTGATTTTGATAAAGTTGAAAAATTAGGAATAATTCAAAAACGTTCTTTTAATATTTTAAGAAAAGACACTGCATTAGAAAAATTAGATGTTACAAATATTTTTAAAAAAAATAGTAACTTTAATATTATAAGAAAAATACAAACTAAATCAATTGATAGTGAATCTCTTGAAATTGAAAAAAATTTAATTAAAAATGAAATGTTAGATAAATTGGCAGAAGTTTATGATAATTTAAAAAAAAATAGAATGAAAAATGTTTTAAAAATGTTAAAAAATATAAATAATGAAAAAAATAATACAAATGATTTAAATTATAATAATAATAGTAATAATATTAATATTAGTAATAATAATAATATAAATAATAATATGTATAATAATAATATTAATAATAATAATATTAATAATAATAATATTAGTAATAATAATAATAATAACAATATTAATTACAATTATAATGTAAATACAGGAGAAATAAGAACATTAACATCTGGTGATTTTAATACATATAAAGAATTTATTAAATTGGATACATATACAGAAGATTTAGATTTAATAAAGGAAGATAAAATAAATACTTTGATATATATTATATTTAATAAAATTTATGAAAATAAAAAATATTTATTCAAAAAATTAAAAGAATTAAAAGATAAAAATATAAAAATAAATTCAATTAATAATTTTGATGAAGATAATAACAATCAAAATGAAGTAATTAACAAAGAATCTAATAATTTTGATGATAAAAATAATATTAATAATTTAACTAATGATGATTTTATAATTGATGAAAATGAGAACATTAATATAGATATAAATATTAATAATAATATTAATGCAGATAATAATCAAAATTTTGATGAAAATAATTTTATTAATGATAATTCTAATAATATTAATAATGAAAATAATAATTTTAATTCTAATAATAATAATATTAATGATGATAATAATAATATTAATGAAAATAATAATAATAATATAAATGATATTGAAAAAAAGGAAAATATTTTAAATAAAAATTTAAAATTAATGTTATTAAAATATCAAAATGAAAATCAATCAAACAATAATAATAATAATTTATCACAATCAAACAATAGTTTTAGAAATATTAATAATAGTAAATTAAATAATAATCTATATAACACAAACAGTAGTTATACATCAATAGAAGAGCCTAAATCATTGCCAGGATGGATGTTCTTAAAAATAACATCTTTTGTAGCATATATGCGAATTCAAAGAAAAATTAAAAAAGTTTTTTTAAAATGGAAAAAAGAAGCTAAAATATATAAAGAAGATATAACTGATAATCAAAGTGAATTTAAACATTAATAATAATTTTTTCATTGTAAATATATAAAAATAATAGAAAACAATTTTTTTAAATAATATTTATAAATTTAATAATATTTAAAAATTAATATATATATTTAAATAATATTTATATGTCTTTAACTCAAGGAAAAATAAAAGAAATCGAAGAAGTTTTTAATTTATTTGATACAGATAAAGATGGTTGTATAGAAACATCAAAATTAGATCAAATTTGTAAAGGATTAGGTGCTTATATTCCATCAGATGATATATCTGATTTTATAAGTAATTTTAAAGAAGGAAAAATTAATTTAGAACAATTTAAAAAATTTTTTAATGAACAATATAACAAAAAAATAAATAAAAAAGAATTAATAGATGCCTTTACTTTTTTAGATATGGAAAAAAAAGGTTTTATTAAAGCCGATGATTTAAAACATGCTTTAATGGTTATAGGAGATAAATTAAATGAAACAGAAGCTGATGAATTATTGAATAGATTTATAGATAAAAATGGTAATATTGATTATAAAAAATTTGCAAATGAAATTTCAAAATAAACAATTTAATTTAAATATTAATTAAAATATTTATAAATATATTATTCATATATTTAATTATTATATTTTGTTTATTTGTTTTTTTTTTAATAAAAAAATTATTATTAAAATATTTATATAAAAAACATAGAATTTTTTTATATTATTTACATATTTTTATTACAAATTAATTATTTTATATTTTTGTTTTTTTATTCCAATAATATAATGATAAACCAATCAATAAATTTTTATTATTTTTTATTTGATTTTTAATTATTTTCATTGAATTGACTTTATAAATTAAATAAATTAAAAAGAATTTCATAAATTTTGTTTTATAAATAATTTTATTTTTATAGTTTTTCCAAATATGAAAATATTTTTTTAAATAAAATTTATTTCTAATTGAATAATATTTTTTTTTGAATAAAATTTGATTATTATTATTAAAATTATAAAAAATTATTTTCATTTTTTTTAATTGAATTGATTTATTTAAAGGAACACTAAGATTTCTTTTATGTTTATATTTAATTTTAAGTATTCTATCTAATTTTTTTTTAATAAATTTATTATCTTCTAAATTATTAATATTTTCATTAGGTTCTGAAATATTAATATTATTATATTTATTTT
>JAEEGK010011808.1_pt1 | contig 19904 bp, 19 predicted proteins | sample 8958771 | NCBI WGS metagenome assembly JAEEGK01 (sample SAMN16246547, study PRJNA631951) | gut metagenome | biome: gut microbiome; feature: rumen; material: SC-attached | host: Bos | place: Iran: Karaj | collected 2018-10
CATCCATGATTCCTGACCTTCCGGAAAATTCCATTTCTTTTGTAACACCTGTTTATGGAACTCCGGAAAGAGGTGATGTTGTATTATTAAATCACAAGGCGATTGTTGAAAGAAACATTTTTGAAAAAGTATGGCATAATATCAGCAGTTTTTTTACAGCACAACAGTATGATTCTTTTGCACAAAAAGAATATCCTGATACAAATAATCAGCTTAGGAGAATAATCGGCTTGCCAGGCGATGAAATCTACATGACCGATTATGTTCTTTATGTGAAGCCAGAAGGTGAAAAGCATTTCCTTACTGAGTTTGAGCTTAGCAATAAGGCTTATAATCTCACCTTTACAACACCTCCTGTAGACTGGAATGGTTCAGTTGGTGTTAAAGGCTCCTTTGATAAGATGACTCTGGGAAAGAATGAATACTTTGTTCTTGGTGATAATAGAATTGCTGTTTCTGATTCTCGCCTCTGGGGCAGCATTTCTAAAAAGGAAATCAAGGGTAAGGTTATTCTAAAATACTTTCCAATAAAGAGTTTTAAGCTTTTTTAAGCAATAATAGGAATGGAAAAAGAATTATCATTATATCTTCATATTCCCTTTTGTCTTTCTAAATGCAGTTACTGTGACTTCTTCAGTTGCCCGGGTTTTCTTTCACAGCTCCAGCCTTATGTTGATTCTCTTTGCAGAGAGATAAAATATCGTCTGCAAAAATACGAGGAACAAAAGGGTAGTTTTATTCTTAAAACAGTTTATATTGGTGGCGGTACTCCAAGTCTTCTTTCAAAATACCAGATTAATCAGATAAGTTCTGTTTTGTTTTCTTATAAAACTGCAAAAGCTTTGGAATATACATTTGAAGTTAATCCGGATGATATTACTCCCGAACTGCTTGATGTTCTTGAAGCTTGTGGAGTAAACAGAATCTCGTGTGGAGTTCAGTCTTTTTCTAATACTGTCTTAAAAAGTATACAGAGAAGAGCTGATTCTACCCAGGTTATGTCTGCCTTAAATCTTCTTTCAAACCGCTGGAATGGAACTGTAAGTGCTGATTTGATTTGCGGCCTTCCTGGAGAAACCGAACAAAGTCTTATGGATGGCTTAAAAAAGCTTGTTTCTCTTGATACATTGGGTCCAAAAAGAGTTCCTCATATTTCTTTTTATTCGCTTTGTGTAGAAGAAGAAACCCCGCTTGGAAAGGCCATTTTGAGTGGAAAACAGGAATATAACCAGGATTTTTGCGATGAATTATGGATTAAGGGACGTGATTTTCTTGTTCAGAACGGCTATAAACAATACGAAATTTCAAATTTCTGTCTGCCTGATTATGAATGTGCGCACAATATGACTTACTGGACTCATAAAGATTATATAGGTTGTGGAGCGGGTGCAGCGGGTACGGTTTATAATGAAGACGGAACTGCAGAACGCACAGAAAATCTTAAGGATATAAGGCTATATAATGAGTTTTGGAGTACAAAAGATGCACAAAACAATCTTCATAATTTACCCCAGAAGCTCGAAAAAATAGACAAAAAAACTTCGGAATTTGAATTTTTTATGATGGGTTTGCGTGTTTCGCGAGGAGTTTTTGAATCAGATTATAAAAAGATTTTCGGGCATCCGGTAAATGAAAAAATAGTTCAAAGCTTTATAAAAATGCAGGAAAAAGGTGAGTGTAATATTACCAAAAATGATAAAACCGGCGATATAAATTACAGCCTTACTGCGCGGGGAATGTTGTTTTTGAACCGGATTTTAGAAGAAATCAGTATGGAATTGTAATTGTAAAACAGGTTCCTTCATCCTTTTTAGAAGCAACATCAATCTTCCAGCGGTGGGTTTCTATGATGTTTTTAACTACGCTAAGACCAATTCCCATTCCTTCTTCAAGTCTGGAATTTGTTCCGCGGTAGAACATTTCAAATATATTTTTAAGATCTTCTTCTTCAATTCCAATACCTGTATCGCTTATTTTGTAAATAACCTTATTTAGATCGTTATTGATATAAGATTCAAGGGTAATAGTATCATTATCTTCTGTATAGCGAAGTGCATTATTAAACAGGTTTTCAAAAACACGGGTAATCAGCTGTCTGTCAAAAGGAATCATAATATTTCTTTCAAAATTAATTTTTGTAATAATGTTTCTGTTAAATACATTGCCAATAGTCTGTTCTTCTTTCGTTATTTCGTTTATAAAATCTGTGATTGATTGGGTTTTCATAGCCTGACGGATTTCGGTAGAATTCATTTTTGTAAAACTTATAAGCGTATCAATCATTGTTTCGAGCTGCTGTGTTTTTGTACTTATGAGTTCCATTGCGTTATGAACTTCTTTTTTATCACTGATAACACCGTCCGAAATAGCTTCTATGTAGCCTTTGATTACGGCAACCGGAGTTCTAAGATCATGACTTATTCCCATAATAAATTTAGTTTTTTGATTCTGGGCTTCTGCCAGGGAGATACGCATTTTTTCAAGACTTTCAAGAATTGAAGTAATTTCATTAGATTTTCTGGTATCTTTTTGTATTGATTTTCCAAGGTTTCCATCCGCAAGGGACTGGGTTGTTTCTTCAATAATTTTAATGGATCTGTTAATTGTACGCGAAAGGAATGTAATGATAATAATACAGATGATTACAATAAAGGTAAGAACCGTATAAAGAATAGGCATGTAAAGCTGATTTTTTACTGCAGCACTCTTTTTTCTTGGAATTCGGGTAATCATCATAGAATTGAGTGTATATGTATTTAAAGATGTAAACTGATAAAAGTATTTATTTGAATTTCCCTCCATAATTAACCAGAGTTCAAACTGACTCACATAAGAATTTGTTGGAATTTCCTTTATTGTAGATGTGATTACAAGGCCTGTTATATTGTCTATAAGTGCTATTTCTACATTTTTAGGTAAGAGCTTTACGTTTCTTATAAACAAATCATAATCGGCCTTTGTCATGTTGGTTGAATCAAGCTTTTGAATTTCTTCATAGCCGCTCAAAAGCATATGTCTTGGAGAACGCAGATAAAGGTTAATACATACAAAAAGAAGACATGCAAGAGGAATTGCAGTAATAAAAACTGCCAGAAGATTAAGTTGTTTTTTAAGCTTCATATCTTTATTTTATTAAATCTTTATTAAAAATATAACCCTTTCCAAACTCAGTTTTAATAAATTGTGCATTTGAAGGATCTTCTTCCAGTTTTTTTCTAAGACGCTGAATATAAACGGCTACTGCAGTAATATCACCGTACTGAACCTTCCATACTTCATTAAAAATTTTTTCCGGAGAAAGAACTGTTCCCGCATTTTTTACAAGATATTCAAGAACATCATATTCTTTTGTAGAAAGCGGGATTTTGTGACCGTCCTTTTTAAGAACACAACTGTTAAGAAGCAGGGAAAAGCATCCAAAATTAATTGTATCTTCAGAAGACGATGAATTAAGGTTTTTTCTTCGTAAATGAGCCTGAACTCTTGCAACCAGAACTCCGGGAGAAAATGGTTTTGTAACAAATTCGTCGGCTCCAAATTGAAGTCCGTTTATAATATCTTCATCAGCATCGCGGGCAGAAACAATCATAACAGGAATCTCTGCTTTAAACATTTCACGGAACTGTTTTAGAAAATCAAAGCCGCTCATTCCGGGAAGGTTCAAGTCAAGAATAAGGAGATCTGGTTTTTGTCCTGTAGAAAACGCTTTTAGGGCATCTTCTGCATTATAAAAGGGAAGTGGATTAATATTGCTTTTTTTAAGGTACATGCATACAAGCTTAGAAATAGACTCTTCATCTTCAATCACAAAAACATCAGGCATTTTTTCGTCCATATTTCGCCTCCAAAAATCTATTTATATATTTATAATTATAATATTAAAATATTTAAAAAAGAATAATAGAATTCTTATATAACGATTTGTTAATCTTAAATAACAAGTTTTTATTGAAATAAAAAAAAATAATATGCTTCCGGTCGGGTACGGGGTTGCAAAACCGCGGGCTCGCCCGCTACACGCTGAAGTGCCTTGTAATTATATACTTGGCCGCCTTGCGGCCGCACTTCAGAGTGTTTTTGAACCCCGTCCCCTCCCTCGCACCAGTTTTTTTATTGCTACAGATTTAACTATTCCTTTTTTTATTTCTTCCTGTCTCTCTTGCTTTTTTCCTGTTTTTTGTATAGTTTAACTGTATGGCGGAGAAAAAATTCACAGTTTTGGATTTGCTCGACCTGGAACTTTCGGGTCACGACACCCTGCAGTTAAAATGCATCGCAGGACGGCGCGGACTTCCACGTGCAATTACAAATCCCGAAATAAACCGCCCGGGACTTGCACTGTCGGGTTTTTTTGAAAATTTTGCCGGCGACCGTGTTCAGCTTTTTGGTCGCGGAGAAACCGCCTATCTTTATAAACTTCACAAAGAAAAAAATACCGAAACATTAAAAAAATTCTTTAGCCCTGGAATCCCTTGCTGTGTTTTTACCTATAACAGCGAGCCTACCGAAGAATTCCGCGAGCTTGCCGAAGAATACTGCTGCCCTGTTTTGCAGACAGATTTAGCTTCTACAGAATTTACTACCCGCCTTACCCGAGTTTTTTCTAATATCTTTGCACCTCACAAAACCTTTCACGGAGTTCTGGTAGAAGTTTATGGTATTGGAATTCTTCTTTCGGGTCATTCCGGAGTTGGTAAAAGCGAAACTGCTCTTGAACTTATTGAACGTGGCCACCGCCTTGTTGCCGACGATATTATCGAAATCCGCTGTGTAAACGGCAACACCATTCTTGGACGTGGTGCAAACACAACAATAAGCCACCATATGGAAATCCGTGGTCTTGGAATTATAAATATTTCTCAGCTTTATGGTGTTGGTGCCATCCGTAACCAGAAGGAAGTCCAGCTCATTGTTCAGCTTGAAGACTGGGATTCCAATAAAGCCTACGACCGTCTTGGAACAGATCAAACCTATCAGGAGCTTTTAGGTGTAAAAGTGCCTGTAATTGAAATTCCTGTAAGACCTGGACGAAACCTTCCTATCATCATAGAAGCCGCAGCTATGAATGAACGTCTTAAGGATATGGGTTATAATGCGGCAAAAGACTTTAATCAGAATGTATTAAAATGGATTGAGACCGGTGATGCAAGAACTGCATACTATGGACATGATAATTCATACTAAAAATATAAAGACAGTTAACTGTCAAGGAATGTTTTATGATTGAGAAAATTCTAACTGTTCAAAACCGCGCAGGTATTCACGCCCGCCCTGCTGCAATTATTGCTCAGACTGCCAATAAGTTTGAAGCAGAAATTACATTAACCCGCGATGACACAACAGTAAATGCAAAATCTATCATGGGTGTTATTGCAATGGGTGCAGGCTACAACACACAAATGACAATGACTGTAGAGGGACCGGATGAGTCAGAGGCAGCTTCAACAATCGAAGCTCTTTTTGAATCAAAATTTGAAGAAGAATAAAAATCAAAGCGAGGTTCTTATGAAAGGAATTACAGACAGACAAAAGGAAGTCCTCACTTACATTTCGGAATTTACTGAAGAAAACGGTTTTCCGCCAACAGTAAGAGAAATAAGTGATCATTTTGATATTTCCATCAGGGCTGTTCAGGATCATATTATTGCCCTGCAAAAAAAAGGCTTTCTTTCTCAGTCTCAAAAACGCTCTCGTTCAATTAGAGTTCTGTCTGATATCCGCGAAAAAGAACCTGTCCCTTTTGTTGGCAGAGTTCCCCTTCTTGGAACAGTTGCTGCCGGAAAACCACTTTTATGTGAAGAAAACCTGGACGGATACCTTAACCTTACCGAACCATTTATCCGCCCCGGAAAAAGCTACTTTGCACTACGGGTTCGCGGTCAGAGCATGATAAACGCAGGCATTCTGGACGGCGACCTTGCAATTATTGAACAGGCAGAATCTGCTGTTGATGGTCAGATTATTGTAGCTGTAATTGATGACGCCATCACCCTTAAACGCTATTACAAAGAAACCGAAAGAATCCGCCTCCAGCCGGAAAACCCTGACTTTAAGGCAATCTACTGTCAGGATGTAAGAGTTGTTGGGATTCTTTCAAATATTGTAAGAACTTATTAAAGCAATCTAAATCTGGAAAGAAAAAATGACAGCACCAGTTTATTTATACACAGGTCCCGAATATGGAATGCGTGATGAAGCCGTTGATGAGGTAACAAAAGCGCTTAAGAAAAAATTCGGAGAAATTGAAGAGCACGTTTACTACCTCAATGAGACTTCCATTGGTCAGGCAATTTCGCAGCTTGATAACGGAAATCTTTTTGCCTCTGCAACCTGTGTTATCTGCAAAAACGCCGAGCTTCTCAAAAAAAAAGATGAGTTTGCAATTCTTGAAGACTGGATAAAATCTGCAGAAGCTTCCGACGAAGGTTCCTCTGCCCTCATCTTTGTTTCTGATGAAGTTTCGGTAGATCCAAAACTGGACAAGCTGGTTCCCGCTCCAAATAAAAAGAAATTCTGGGAGATGTTTGATAACCAGAAAATTCCATGGCTTACAGATTACTTCCGCAAAAATGGTTATACACTTACTTCTGATGCAGCCCAGCTCATTCTGGACATGGTAGACAATAATACACTTGCGCTCAAAAATGAATGCTCCCGTTTTTTTATGTGTCTGGAAAAAGGCAAAACCGTTACTCCTGATGATGTAGATTCTTTCCTTACACATAACCGCGAAGAAAACGCATTTACCCTTTTTAAGCAGATGGTAGAAACAGGAGCTGCCGCCAACAAGCTTGAAGAAGCTCTGGCTGTTCTTCAGGGAATAAGACTTTCTAAAGACAGCTCTTATGTTCCTATAATTGCTGGTCTTGCAAGCTGCTTTAGAAAAGTTGTTTTATGGCATAAGCTTACCGAAGAAAGTTACGGCGGCTACGGAGCAGACGAAGCCACTCTTAAAGCAAACGGATTCAGAAGTTCTTTAATGATTAATCAATATAAAAAGGCAGCAAAAATCTGGACAAAGGGCCAGGCTGTTGCAATTCTGGCAGTGCTTTCTTCTACAGACATGCAGCTGCGTTCCAGCGGTACTGCTATGGAAGATATTCTTCTTCAAAAGATGATATACGAAATTGTTGTAAAAAAAGGCGCCTCAATGGCTGCAGCAGAATATTCTACTCTGGATTAAATTCCTTTAAAAGTTCTTTTAACGAAACAAGCTCTTCTTTGGTAAGGGTAATTCCTTTTCCCATTTTCTGATGATCCGGAGCCCAGCTGCGTAAATCATATTTTGGAGGACGACCGCCCCACGAAACAAGATTTAACTCAAGATTCCAGCCGCCTTTTCCTTCGGCAACAACCCCAAAGCTTTTTACAATTTCAAAAGAAAAATCATCTGCCATAATGACCTCCTGATATGTATTATTTTATCACAATTTCTTCATATATGTAGTTTTTTTAGTGAAATTTACCCTTTTTACCGATAATAAAGTTGTAAGATTATTTTTTATAAGGTAAAATTATATATATCCATAAAAATGTGAGGATTATTATGAAAAAACTAGCTATTTTTTCTCTCTCTGTATTCTTAATCCTTTCCATGATGTCTTGTGGTTCTAAAAAACCTGCCGAAGACACTACGGAACCAACAGCACCAGCTGTGGAAGAAACTACAGAAGAGACCCCTGTAGAAGAAGTTGTTTCTGCTGCAGATCTTGATCTGGCTCTTGCAAACATGAGTTCATCACGACAGGCAGCCATTGATTCAAAAGCAGAAGACTTTGCCCCAGACTTCTTTAATTCCCTCGAAAAGGAATATGATGCTCTTAAAGCCAGAGCAGAAAACGGAGAAGATGTTGCAGACGAATGTAATGAACTTGCTAAGAAATATCAGGCACTTGCTGCTTATGTAAAAGCTCTTGAAGCAAAAGAAACCATTGGTAATTACGAGCTTCCAGCTTTTGCACAGACTGCTTATGACAAGGGCTGCAATGATTTGGATAAGTTTGAAGAACTGTTCGAAAACCCGGATGCAACCGGCGATGAACTTTTAGCAACTGCTACTTCGGCTTATGCAAGCTTTAAGACTGTTTTGACTGCACTTTATAAAGAAATTGCAAAAGACAGTCGTGACGATGCAATCGAAGCAAAGAAAGATGCCGACTCTGTAAAAGCTGCAGTTTCTCAGAAAACTGAATACACAAAGGCTGCTGACCTTGTAAAGAAAGGCGACTCCCTTTACGCTATGAACAGCTTTGAATCTGCTACCAACAATTACAAAGAAGCTTATGATATCTTTATGAAGCTTTATAGTGATATTTCTGACAAACGCGCTGCTGCTCTTGCTGCCATTGAGGCTGCTAAAAAGAGCGTAGAAGAAAGTGCCGCCATTGCAGAAGAAGCCGACCTTGAGTCCCCACTTACAGGCGACGTTGACGGAATTGAAGATGAAGATGCTGTTCTTCTTGAAGAAGATGAATATGCAGCTCCAGAAGATGCCGAGGTTTACCTTAGCGACGACATCTTGGACGGAGGTGATGCAAAATGAAAAAGTTAATTTCTATTGTTTTAGCTGCTTTAATTGCCACATCAGTTTTTGGTGTAAGCTACAAGAACAACACTTATCAGAAGCTTGCTGACGAATATACAAAGAAAGCCGAAAAGGCTATGGATGCAGGTGAATATGATGACGCAATTGCATATTCTGCAGAAGCACAAAAAAATGCTGAACTTTCAAAGGCATTTATTGCCAGAATGATGGCTATGAGCGAAGCAGAAGACAACATCAAGCTTGCAAAGAATAGAATTGCATGGGCCGAAAAGATTGATGCTCCAAATATCTATCCTATGGCATATACTGCTGCCAAAGAAAATCTTGCCAACGCAGAATCTTCTTTTGATGCAGAAGAATGGGGACGCGCAAATGAGTTTGCAAAGCTTTCTCTTGCCGCTCTTGAAGGTGTAACAGAAACAACACCTCTTCCAGCAGAATACATTGTTCGCCCTTGGGCAGAAACAAAGGACTGCTACTGGAACATTTCTGGCCGCCCATATATTTACAACAACCCTCTTCTTTGGGAAAACCTTTATCAGGCAAACAAATCAAAGATGCCTAAACCGGAAGATCCAAACCTCATTCTCCCTGGAATGAAGATGAGTATTCCAAGCCTTACCGGCGAATACCGAAACGGAACTTACGATCCAAAGAAAGAATATAGTACTTACGGTAAATAACAGTTAGTCGGGCATAATCCGACAATGATAAGCGATGTCATCCCCGGACACAGCTCCGGGGATCTTTATTTTAAATAAAACATCATTGCAGTAGACATGAGTGCATGCGGAAACTGCCGGGTTCCCATATCGCGGATAATCTGTTCTACAGGAACTTCTATTACATTTACAAACTCATCGTTATCAAGGTCCTGGGTATTTGTACATTCCAGTTCCTGCGCCAGAAAAATATGAACATGATTAGAAAATAACGCCGGATTAGGATTTACCTGTCCAAGCTTTGTAAGTTTGCCAGCCTTGCATCCGGTTTCTTCAAGCAATTCCCGTCTTGCTGCAGCATCGGGCTCTTCTCCCTTATCTATTACACCGCCGGGAAACTCTACGCTAAGACATTCAGAACCATGACGCCACTGTTTTACCATATAAAAAGATTTTTCACCGCTTTTGGCAGTCTTTTCGGGAATTACGATTACCCAATCAGGTGCATCTAAAACTATATATTCGCCGGTTACACTCCGATTTCCGCTGGTACAGGAGTTAGTACGACTGGTAACATCAAAAACAACAGTTTTTAAAAGAGACTTTTTTTCTCCTGTTGTCCACTTCAATTTATCATCATCTTTTGTAAAATAGTCCATTTTTTCACCTGAAAATTCTTTTTGACAAACCAATATTCAAGATTTATCATAATATTAACATAGAGGAGGCGTATATGGCAATTATCACTTTAGCAAGACAGGTAGCCGCAAAAGGCGATGAAGTTGCTCAGGATCTGGCTGCAAAACTGGATTATAAATTTATTACCCGTAAACAGATTGAAGAGCGTATTATTGAACTCGGATTTCCACAGGATAAGCTTCCAAAATACGATGAACGTAAGCCCGGCTTCTTTGCTTCTATGGCAAAAGACCGCGATGCTTACCAGAATCTTTCTCAATACGCCATGTTAGAAGCTGCCGCCAAAGGGAATATCATAATTATTGGACGAGGTGCCTTTGCTCTGTTCCAGTCGGTTCCAAATCACATTTCTGTTCGTCTTATTGCAAGCGAAAAAGTCCGTATTGCGCGCCTTATGGAAGAATTTGGCTGGAATGAAAAGCTGGCAAAGCAGCATATTCAGGAAAGCGATGCCAACCGCAACGGCTTTCATAAAAATTTTTATAATATTGATATAGATAATCCGGCAAATTTCCACATGCTTTTAAATACCGGAAGCATAGCAATTAACGATTGCGGTCATATCATTGCGGAATTTACACGTGCACACATTACTCCAACAAAAGAAGCAGAAGGAGCACGGCTTGTAGAAGAAATGCTTAAGGCCCAGCAGGTAGTAAACAAGCTCATTTTTGACTACAAAATCAAGATTGAGTTCCTGCATGCAACAATCGAAGACAATACAGTGGTGCTTTATGGTGTAACTGATGCTCCTGGTCTTGTAGAACAGGCTCTGGAACTTGTTCGCGGCGAGCTTCCACAGTATCAAACCCGTTCTGCAATAAGTATTGTTCACGATTTTAATCAGTTCAGATAGGAAACAATCCCTTTCTTGACTTTTGTCTATATAAAAGGGATAATTAAAAGCATGAAAACCTCAAATAAGTTTACTATTACACGAATTATTTTTGCACCTATATTTTTTATTTTATATTTTATTCCAATCTGGACAGGAAAATTTAATGCTCTTTCGCTCATAGTAGCAATTCCGCTCTTGTGCTTTGCAGAGTTCACAGATTTTCTTGACGGCTTTTATGCACGCAAACACAATGAGGTTAGCGACTTTGGAAAAATCTTTGATCCTTTTGCAGATGTAATCCTTCACATGACAACCTTTGCATGTCTTATGTTCTCTATTAATGCAAACAGCGGTTATACACCACGTTTTGTTTTTATTCTGATTATGTACCGCGAAATGGGACAAACCTTCCTGCGCATGGTAGCAGCTAAAAAAGGCATTGCAATTGCAGCCCGCAAGGGTGGAAAGGTAAAAACCGTAACTTATGTTGTTTCAGGCTTTTATGCACTTTTCTTAGAGCTTCTGGTTCGTCTTGATTGTGTTCCTGAATGCTTTGGCGCTCTTAAGATTGCTGCAATCTGTCTGTTTGTGCTGTCTCTTATTTTAAGCTACAGCTCTTTCATTGATTATCTGGTACACTTTGGAAAAAATCTTCGATAATCCTTCAAAACTGGAAGCCCTCGTAAAAACAAAATTCGCATTCCCGGATTTTATTATGATGGAAAATGCAGCTCTTGCAATTAAAGAGCTGCTTCTTAAGCTGCCCGGCTCCACCTGCCTTATCCTTTGTGGTAAAGGAAACAATGGAGGAGACGGTTATGCACTCGCAAGACTTATCTATAAAAATCTTAACCCCATTCTTTTTTGTTTAGAACCGCCTGCAACACCACAAGCAATTGCACAGCATACAATGTGCAAAAAGCTTGGAATTCCTTTTATAAATAAAAAACAGCTTATACAGCTGCTGGAACAAAATTCCGCCGACTTTATCATAGACTGCCTTTACGGAACAGGTTTTAAAGGCCAGCTTGCTCCCCAGGTAAAAAAGTTCATTGATGCAGCAAACAAATCAAAAGCAATTCGCGTTGCCTGTGATATTTCTTCGGCACTTGAATTTAATGCAGACTACACCGTAACTATGGGAGAGCACAAGCTTTCTTTATTCAGCGACAAAGCAAAGGCTGTAAGCGGCCAGATTATTGTTGCAGAACTTGGAATGCCGCCTGAGCTTTTCCAGAATGAAATGGAACCGGCAGCCTGTTTGATAACCGATCAGGACTGCCATCTGCCTCTAAGAACTAATAAAGCCGCTCACAAGGGAACTTTTGGACACACTGCGGTAATTGCAGGGAAAAAGGCTGGTGCTTCGATTATCTGTGCCAGCGCTGCAATGAACTTTGGCTGCGCTCTTACAACTCTTGTTCAAACGCAGGATGCAAGTTTAAAGCAGTTTAAAATTCCACCGGAGCTTATGCTCAATAACGCTATTCCATCAAAAGCCACCAGCGTAGTCTACGGCCCCGGAACCGCCCCACAAGACCTGAACCTGGAGCTTCTTAAAAACATTAAGATCCCCGCTGTTGTTTTTGACGCAGGAGTTTTTGGCAGCCCCGAATTTTGTGACCTTTTAAAACAACTGGATTCCCGTCCAGGCTCACGCATTGTATTAACCCCTCACCTGCTGGAACTTACCCGCTTATGTAAAAGCCTTAAGCTAAAGCCGGAGCCGTCAGTCCAGGAGCTTGCAGATGATGTGGGTCAAAAAATTCAGCTTGGCCGTAAAATAAACAAATTATTTCCAAATACCGTTCTGGTTATAAAAAGCGCAAACACCTTTATTGCAGCAAACGGCCGGACCTATATTATTACCGACGGAAGCCCAAGCCTTGCAAAAGGTGGCAGCGGAGATGTCTTAGCCGGCATGATTGCTTCACTTCTTGCGCAGGGATATTCTGCACAAGATGCAGCCATAACCGCCTGCGAAGCCCACGCCCTTGCTTCAAAAAAAATAGGCGCCAGATCTTATGACCTGACGCCTCAAAAGCTCATTAAAGCTGTTTCCAGCCTTAATTAATTATTTTGCATCAACTTCTACTGTTTTAAGAGCAGCTCTAATCATATCACAGTGAGTGCCAAGCATATGATCCAGTTCTTCCTGAGCTGTGTCATATTCATCAACACGTTCAAACTCATGAACAGTAAAGTTGTCTCCAGTAATATAATAAGTAAAGGTTCCAAGATAAATTGCATCTATATCATCAGGAACTTCTACATTAAAGTCTGCAGGCAAAGGAAGATAAATGAATGATTTACCGCTTCCATAAAAATACATTTCGAATGGATTACGGAACATAAGTGTGTTACGATTTTTCTTTGATCTTCTTACCTGTACAATAAAGGTTTCGCCATTGTTGTAGTTTGTTTTGTTTTCTCTGTAATACTTTGTTAAGTTTCCGCCAAAAGTATCTGAAGGATCAATTACGTATGGAACTGTATATCCATCGCTTGTTTCCATTTCTTTTTCTGTAAGACCACGGGTTTTTGCAATAAAATCGCGGTCTTCGTCAAAAACAACTTTGATCTTTCCAACAATAATTACCTTATCTGGATCTGCCTTAAGGCTTACATCTTTTGCAAAAGCAGAGAAACCAATTGAAAATAAAATAAGACCTGCAAATAAATATTTACCAAAATTTTTCATTACTTTAACTCCTCTAAGCGTTCACGAAGAACTGGTTCCCAGGCTGTTCCTTTATACTTTTTAAGAGCATATTCAAGACATTCCTTTTCCTGCTTTACAGGATTTGTTGTAACAAACAAACCAGACATTTTTACAGGTTCTCCCATTCTATAAGAATCCTGACCATTGTAGTAACCAAAATAATAAATACCAGGCTCTTCCGGAACCTTAATATCAAAATAATGATCCTGCATAGATCTGTAGCCGCTCCAGTAAGTAATAGTGTTACCACTCTTTACCTGACCATACACATATTCAAGTCTGTATCTTGAACCTGGGGCAACAGGAGCCGAAACAATAAAAGGACCGTCAAGCTGCTGATAATCCGGCTGATATTCAGAATCACACTGAGACCAATACATTAAAGTATTGTATCCGTAAAAACCAATAAAGATTACAGAGTTTTCCGGTGTACCCGACTGAGCACGTTCTTTGTAATCAAAATTCATTACATTACCAGACAAACAGCTGGTAAACATGAGCATTAACAGAGCTGCTCCTGCCAAAGTTAAGTGTTTAACTTTCATAATTACTCCTTTTATTAAAATCCTATAGTAACAAAAATCTGTACACAATCACGAACACCTTCATAGGTGTCTTCCATGAATTTGATATACTTTCTTCCCTTATAAGCAACACCAAAGCCCGGATATACTGTTGAAGAAGTATCAAATGCAATACATACTCCTGCTTCATAGAAGAAATTCAACAATGGGTTGAATTTGCCAAATATAGCCATGCTTGGACCGGCTTCGATATAAGGTGAAACTGTAAACAGATCAAAGTCAATTGGAAGGCGGACTACACCACCCATCTGAGCTCCAAACAGATTGTTGACTCCGTTATCAAGCTTATATGCACCTATGGTAACACCAATCAGCTGTGCATCCATAAAGAATATAAATTCACCGCCAAAGGTTTTTCCCTGTTCAGAAATCGGCAATTCGTAGCCAAGCTTAAACTGGGCTGTATCAAGACCATCAATTCCGGCAAAACGGATTGGGCTTGATGAACTTGAACCGGAACCCTTAGAAGACTTTTTCTTTGCCTTTCCGTCTGATTTTGCTTCTTCTTCCTTAGCGTTGGCATCAAGTCTCCAAAGTCCATGCTCTTTAATCCATGTTGTCTTAAAGCTCTGGGCTTCTTCTCCTTCGCCGGAAATAAAGCTAATAATAACCTTGTCGTCTGTTTCTTCTGTTACTTCTGATTTATAAGAATAGGTCTTTGAATCTGTAGAACCATATTTTTTGAAAAGCTGATAAGCACATGCATATCTGAGTCCTTCTGCAGGATTATAAGAGAATGCATCAGAAACATAAGAACGAACTGCTGTAGGAGCGAACTTAAGAACAGAATCAAAAGCATCTGAACCGTCTACAGAAGCTTTATGATAAGAAATAAAGTTTACAACTGAAGTATAAGTTTGTGTGCTGTCTCCAAGGAGTTTTGCGAGCTTAACAGCTCTATCCTGTGCAGAAGTTGTTTCCTGAGCGACACTCTGGATCATTTTGTTGATTACACTTGCCGGGATTGCAAAGTTTGTTGAATCGCGGTAAGCAGCTTTCCAGGTATTAATACCTACAACCACATATTCCTTACCTGATGCAATTAAGAGAGGACCACCAGAGTTTCCTCCGTCAATCTGAGCTGAATGCTGAATGATTGTAGAAACTTCCGGATCCAGAAGATCCTTAAGTCTGGCGCGGGCATTTGTTACAGTACCTTTTCCAAACTGCCATACAGGTTCATTTCCGAGCCCCGGATAACCTGCAGACCATACTTCCTGGCCGTCTTTAAGAGCAGCTTCAGAAAGCTTTAAACCCTTTTTAAAAGGTCTTTCGCCATCTTTAAAGGCTAGAATTGCAATATCAATATCATCATCGGTTGCAACTACCTTAAGACCTTCATATTTTGTGATTTCTCCGGTTTCTTCATCTTCAAATTCTACCGAAGCAGTTTGAGCCTGAGCAACTACATGTCTGTTTGTGATTACATAATTTGTACCATCAGCAGCGACCCATACAAAACCTGAGCCAAAACCACCATCCAGATAATTATCAACAGCCTTGGAATAGGTATTATAACCGTCATCCTTGAGTTCCTTACTCATAGCCTTGAAAAAATCGATGTATTCTGAATAATACTGCTGACGAACTACTCCTACATACGATTTTACCTGGGCAAAAACAAGACTTGGGATCATCATACCAGCAAGTACGATAACATACAAAAATTTTTTCATCTTTTTGTCCTTCCTTTTTGGTAAAGCACTCTTCTCCACCTAAAAGAATAACACAGGACCCCAAGCCTTTCAATAGTACAAATTTCTTATGTTTTAAACCTTAAATAAGTTTACGTCGTCGTTGATCTTCTTGATTGCTACGCTCAGTTTAGAAGATATAGCTCTAAGGTTTCCGGTACTTTCATTTACAAAATGAGTTCCGTCATTAATGTCAGAAACTGCGGCACTAATGCTGTCCATGCTGCTGCGAAGCTCTGTAACGTCGCCCTTAATGCTTTCTCCACCACGAGTCATTTCTGTACCTGCATCGCGAACCTTAGTTGTACTGTCATTCATAGCCTGCAAAGCTTCAAGAATCTGCTGTGAACCAGACTGCTGCTCTTCCATTGCACCACGAATCTGAGTAATAAGTTCACTTGTACTGTTGATGCGTTCAGAAACAGCCTGGAAGGATTTTTCTGATTCAGAAGAAGCAGTTACTACATGAGCAATACCATTTTGAATCTTAGAAAGCTCTTCGCCAATCTTGTTAGACTGTTCTGCAGAAGTTTCGGCAAGCTTACGGATTTCGTCTGCAACTACCGAGAAGCCCTTTCCGGCTTCACCAGCGTGAGCAGCCTCAATAGCGGCGTTCATAGCAAGAAGGTTTGTCTGTTCGGCAATGCTCTGAATTGTAGTGTTGGCATCAACCATAGAAACAGACTGATCAGAAATTTTCTGAATAAGACCGTTTACAGAAGAGTTCTGCTCAATTCCGTTCTTTGTATCAAGCTCAAGAACAGTAAATTCTTCTACCATCTTGATAACCGATTTATCTACAGAATTAATATTTCCAATCATTTCTTCTACAGCGGCAGACGCCTGAACTACAGCCGAAGCCTGTCCCTGAATCATAGAATCAAGATATTCAATATTCTGAGAGATTTCTGAAATTGAGTTTGTTGAGTTTCCAACAACAGTAGCCTGGTTTGCAACCTGATTGTTTACAAGATTGATATTACCAGACATCTGACTGATTGTTGTAGCTGTATTTTCAATTTCGCTCGAAAGAATCTGTCCTGCCTCATTAAGTTCTGTTTCTGACTGCTTGATATTGGCCATAATTTCGTGGAACTTTTCGAGGAACATATTAACACCAATTACAAGCTCGCCAATTTCATCTGCAGTCTTAACATCAAGACGAACTGTAAGGTCTGCATCTCCGGAAGAAAGGTCACGGATAAGAACATTAATTTTCTTAAGACGGCCCAAAACTCTGTTAAGAGCCAGAATAAAGAAGGCACACAAAAGAATTGCAACAACAATACCAACAATGGTAATTACCTGCTGAGTTCTTGTTGTAGCAGTATGAACTTCTTTAAGAGATACAATATATCCGATTGAGTAGCCTGTATCTGCAACCTGACTGACAAATGAAACACATTCATCTCCATCAAGCTTCATTTCTACATAACCGTTTTTCTTTTCATGAACAAGGTCACAAACCTTTGGAATTGTATCAATTGGCTGAAGAACATAGTCAGGATTACGATGAGCAACTATCTGACCGTTTTTATCTGTAAGGAGGAAGTAACCTGTTTCTCCAATCTGGAACTGTTCTACCTCATTCTTAATCTGATTAATACCAAGCATACCAACAAAGAATCCAAAGGTTTTTCCGCGGGAATCTTTTGCTGCACGGGCAATTGGCATTACATACTGTCCGGAAGTTTTTGAAAGAACTACGTTTCCAACAAAGATATCCAGTCCCTGGACCATCATTGCCTGATAGTAATCGCGTTCAACAAGAGCACCCTTACCACCAACAAGACCGGTATCACGATAAGATGTTCCTTCGCTGTCACAGAAAAACATATAGTCATAATCCGGATTTCTAAGTTCCTGATGGTTATGAAGCCATTCAATAACCTGCTGTGGATCTCCGGTTTTAACGACATCAGCATTGGAATATACTTTCAGGTCATTTTTATAAACTTCAATCCATTTGTTGATTTCATCCGAACGGCCATTTACGATTTCTCGAGCCATCTCGTAATAGGATTCAGTTGTCTGAGATTTAATTACATTTGAAGTAATAACCAAAAGAATCGAGAAAAGAAAAAGAACAACGACAAGAAGTAAAAATCCTAATTTTCTTCCGATACTAGTTTTTCTTAGAGTAGAAACATCTTTTTGCTCCATCAGTCACTCCCTTTTTTTTGATACATAATAATTATATCACACTTTTTTAAAACTGACAGAAATTCCGTCTCCATAAGCATAAAAATTTGTGATAAAATCGTTTTTATTCTCTAAATACTCTATATATTTTCGGATTTTTCGTACTAATTTAATAGTAGAATAATTATGAGTGAGAGTAAGGTCTTCTACCATGCCATGGAAAGAAAGATTGTCGCTTATAAAAACTCCGCCCGGAGCAAGATTTGGAGTGTATTTTTCAAAGAAGTTTATGTACTGGCCTTTTGCCGCGTCTATAAAAATAAGCTCAAACTGTTCTTTTAGATCAAGCATAAGGGCATCGCCAAGAATAGCGGTAATTCTGTCTTCCATCCCGCTGTCGTGAATATTCTGTTTGGCTTTTATATGACGGTCTATATCAAGCTCTATTGTTGTAACATGAACATCGGGAGCCACGCCTGCAAATTCAATTGCCGAAAAGCCTATTGCCGTTCCAATTTCCAGAATGCGTTTTATGTTATGCTCTTTGATATAATTGCAGATAAACTCCACCCCACCGTCGCGCATAATCGGAATAGAATTTTTTGCCGCATAAAGTTTGATTTGATCCAGAGATTGCATAGCTTTCTTATTCTATCAGTATCATTGCAAAGAGACAATAAAATCATTAAACTATTCACATAGTATAGAAAGAAATCGCAATGATGCGGCATGGAGTTCCCTATGGCAAATATTAATGTCCCTGAACTTTTTGGAAGTCTGGTATTTAACCAGAGTGTTATGAAGGAAATGCTTCCTTCTCAGACTTTTAAAGCACTTAAACACACTATGGAAGAGGGAACTCCCCTTGACCTGGAAGCAGCTAATCAGATTGCAGAGGCAATGAAAGAATGGGCTATTTCTAAAGGTGCTACGCACTATTCACACTGGTTCCAGCCGCTTACAGGTATTACAGCCGAAAAACACGACAGCTTTTTGACCCCGGCCGAGGAAGGCAAAATCATCATGAGCTTTAGCGGAAAAGAACTCATCAAAGGTGAACCAGATGCTTCAAGCTTTCCTAATGGCGGTAAACGCTCTACCTTTGAAGCACGCGGCTATACTGTATGGGATCCAACCTCTTATCCTTTTGTAAAAGATCATACTCTTTGTATTCCAACTGCCTTCTGTTCTTACAACGGAGAAGCTCTCGATAAAAAAACACCGCTTCTGCGTTCAATGGAAGCAATCAACGAACAAAGTCTTCGCATTCTTAAGCTCTTTGGAAAAAAACCGGGCCACGTTACTACAACAATGGGTCCGGAACAGGAGTATTTTTTAATTGATGAAAAGCTCTACCAGAAACGCAAGGACTTAAAAATGTGCGGCCGAACTCTTTTTGGGGCACGTCCTGTAAAAGGTCAGGAAATGGATGACCAGTACTTTGCGGCAATCAAGCCTCGTGTAATTAAATACATGGAAGACTTAAACGAAGAGCTTTGGAAGCTTGGAATTTATGCCAAGACTGAACATAACGAAGTTGCTCCGGCACAACATGAGATGGCTCCAATTTTTACTACCAGCAATCTTGCTGCAGACCAGAACCAGCTCACAATGGAAATTATGAAAAAGGTTGCACGCCGCCACGGACTGCTCTGCCTGCTGCACGAAAAACCTTTTGAAGGCGTAAACGGCAGCGGTAAACACAACAACTGGTCTATTGCAACCGATGACGGAGAAAATCTTTTTGCACCTGGAAAAACTCCACGCGACAACGCACAGTTCCTTCTGTTCTTAACCGCTGTAATCAAAGCAGTAGACGAAAACCAGGATTTACTGCGCTATTCTGTAGCAAGTGCCGGTAACGACCACCGCCTTGGTGCAAACGAAGCCCCTCCTGCAATTATGTCCATTTACGTTGGCGATGAATTGGATGCCGTTCTTAAAGCAATTAAAGATGGCACAGACTACAATGGAACCAAAAAAGGAAAGCTTACAATTGGTGTTGATGTTCTTCCACC
>JAEEGK010011809.1_pt1 | contig 19903 bp, 10 predicted proteins | sample 8958771 | NCBI WGS metagenome assembly JAEEGK01 (sample SAMN16246547, study PRJNA631951) | gut metagenome | biome: gut microbiome; feature: rumen; material: SC-attached | host: Bos | place: Iran: Karaj | collected 2018-10
AAATGAAAAAATAAAATTTTTAATAGATATTCTTCTCGATTCTTCTCAATTTAATTTATCAAATAATAATAATAATATAAAAGAAACAATAATTAATGTTGAAGAAGAAGAAGAAAACGAATTAGAAGAAGAAATAAACGACGAAAATTTTGAATTAGAGAATTTTGAAGAAACATTAGTATTAAAAAAAATAAAATTTCCTTCATTAAATTTAGATTTTCAATTTCATAATAAAGATATGATATATTATAAAAATGATATAACTATAAATTTAGATAAATTATATGGAGATTTAGCAGGAAAATTAACAGATTGTGAAAATACTTTATATAGAGCAATAGCAAAACAAATATTAAATTATGAAAAAGATATTATTCAAATTAATAAATTTATTTCTTTATTAGATGTTTTTATAAATTTTTATAATTTATCAGAAAAATATGAATTATTTTGTCCAAAAATAAATAATAATAATAATTTACTTATTAATAAAAATAATAATAATTATAATTCATTTTATTTTGAAGAAAATAGAAATTTAATTTTAGAATATATGAATTATAATAATAATAATAATATTAATTTTGTATCACAAAATTTTAATTCTTTTAATAAAAATATTTTTTTAATTTTAGGTAATATTTCAAGCGGAAAAAGTTTGTTTTTAAAATCAATTGGTAATCTTGTTTTTTTAAGTCAAATTGGGTCTTTTATTCCTTGTAAAAAATTTGAATTTGAAATTTTTTCAAAAATTTTAACTAATATTGATATTATTGAAAGTAATATTGATCATTTGAGTGGATTTACAATTGAAGTCAATGAAATTAAAAAAATAATTGATATTTTTAATATGGATTTTAACGAAGAAAATAATAATTATGTTAATGATTTAATATTATTAGACAATCCTTTTAAAAGAACAAATGAATTAAATCAAAATTGTTTAATAAGTGGAATGTTAAAATATTTTAATAAAAAAATTAATAAATTTAAAAATAAAAAAAATTGTAAAATTTTTATTACAATTAATGAAAATATTTTAAATTTTTTAAAGAAAAATAATGTTATTGATTATAATATAACTGATTTATATAAAATGGAAACAAAAAAAATAAATGATGATTTTATTAATTTGTATAATATTATAAAAATAAATAATAATTTAGATATTAATAATAATAATAATGATGAATATGACATTAGTAAATTATTTATTGCTAAAGAAAATGGATTAGATAATAATTTATTTTTACGAAGTTTAGAAATTTTAAATATTTTTCGAAATAAAAAACAAATTTTTCCAAACACAGAAATTTTTCACAAAATAGCAAAAAATTTAAAAAATGAAAATAAAATATTTGAAATTAAAAATTTTATAAGAAATTATAATATAAATTTAGAAAATAATAATAAAGAATTTGAATTTATAAACAATTTAAATAATTTATTTTTATAAATTTTTAAAATATAAATTTCTATTATTATTATTAAATTTTATTGTTTAAATAAATGTAATTGTTCATCAATTTTTTTAAAATTATTTAAAATTTCTTCAAATTCATTGTAATTTAATTTAACTAAATCACTTTTATATTTTTGTTCTTTCAAATCAAAATGATTAAATTTAGTTAAAATTTCAATTTTTTCACTTTTATTTAAATTAACATTGTCATTTTTTCTATCAATCACACCAATTTGCCATTCAAAATTTAATAAACTCGAACTAAATTTATTTTTTTTAAAACTTAAAATTTTATTTAATATTAATTTACTAATAGCATCATTATCATTTTCATTATTTTTAATATTTAACATATTTAAAACATTATTCAAAGAATTTAAATTTTTTTCTTCATTATCAACTTCAATAATAGGAATCAAACCATTTAAAAATTTAGTCATTTCTAAACTAATTTGAATATTATAAAAAGGAAAATTATAATTTGTATTTTTATTTTCTAAATATTTATCAAAAATTTCATTTATTTGTTCTAAATTACTATTATTTAATATTTGAATAATGTTTGGAAATTGATTTTCATAATCAGACATTTAAATAATAATAATTAAAAATTATTTAAATTTAATTAATGTCTGATTCTGATGATGTTATTAAAAAATTAGAAAAAATTCAATCAAATTGTGTTTTATCTTTAAATTCTATAAGAAATATTTATAATAAATATTATTTAAATTTTGATTTGGAAATTAAAAAAAATGAAATTATTGATGATTTAATTTCAATTTCTGATAATTTAATTGAATCTCAAAAATTTTGTGAACCAATTTTAAAAAATTATTTAGTAATTCCAAAAAATCCAAATTTTGATTTGCCTATTTTGTTAACATCAGAATTAGATAGTAATATTAATTATAAAGAAAAAAAAATATTAGAAAAATATTCATATAAAAAAAACGAAGATTCAATGGACATTGAAAATAAAAATTTCAATGATATTAAAAAAAATATTAATTTATTATCAGAAAATTTAATCAAATTCATAAATCAAAATAAAAACTTTAAAAAATTTAATTCAGATGAAAATAAAATCAATAATAATAATAATAATAATAATAAATTTAATAATTATAAAGAAAGATTCAAAAAATTAAGAGAAAATCTTTAAATAAATTTCATATAAAATAAAATTATAATAATTATTTAATTAATATTTATTATAATATAAATAAAAAAAATGTCTCATTCTCAATTAAATTCCAATCAAAATGATAATTTAGACATTAGAGATGAAATTCCACATTCAAATCCTTCAAATTATAATGTAGATGAACTTATTCAAATTAATAAAGATTATTTAACAAATCTCAATAATTTAATAAAAAAATCCCAAAAATTAACAAAAACTGATATGAAAGTTTTAAATAGTTTATTAAAAGAAAATTTAAATTTAATGACAATTCTTTCAGAAAAACCAATTTTTAATTTAGAATTTAATAATTTATTCCAAGTTTCAAATAGTTTATTAAATTGTTTATCACATTTCGAAAATGATAAAAATATTCTTCTTTTTCAAAAACTTTTTTTATTAAAATTTCTAAGAGCAAAATTCCAAAGTTTAATAATAAAAAACAACAAAGAAGATTTTGAAAAAGCAGAAGAAGTTATTAATCAATTAGAATCTATTCAAAACGACCCTTTTTTACAAGATTATGTAACATTAATTGCATTATCAAGCACAAAATTAAACAAAGCATTTTTAGAATTTTATAGAACAAATTTTAATCAATCTGAAATTGAAGCTCTATGCGCATTAGAATTATTAGAAAGAAGAAATTTCGAAGAAGAATCTGATGAAATAAAAAGAATCTCAAAATTAAGTGAAATATTAGAATTTTTAGCATGTTTATATGATTTAAAAAAAGATTACAACAGTTCAAATTCATGCTATGAAAAAGCATACTATTTAAACATCGGAAAATATGGAATTGACCATCCAAAAACTGAAGAATATAAAAGAAAAAAAGAACAGCATGAAAACGAAATTTTTAATAAAGAAAATGAAAATTATGAAAATTATGATAATTTTGATAATAATTATAATTCTAATTATAATATTTCAGGTTACAATAATAATAATAATTTTAATAGTACAAATAAAAGTAAAATGTCAAATAATAATAATAATAGCATTTCTAATAATAATTTTAAAAATAGAAAATTAATGCAAAATAAAATTTCTAATGCTCATGGATCAGCTGAAACTTTTTCTTTTAAAATTCCAATCACTCAACAAATTGATCCTATGTTAATTGCTATTTATCAATTGCCTGAAAAAAAAGGAGAAGATAGATTTACTCCTGATTTGTATGTTTCGAATTTATATTTTAATAAAAAATTATTGTTTCAATTTTTGGGAATTAGAAATGACCCACAAAATTATCAATTGTACACTGATGAAGCATTGAATTTAATTTTAGATAAAATTGAATTAGATGAAAATAATAAAATTTACATTCTCGATGATAAATTAAATAAAGCATTAATAAAATTATAATTAATATTATTATTTTTTGATTTTAAACAATTTTTATTTATTTATTTTTATTATTTTTGATCATAAAAAATTTATATAATTTTTTATATTAACGAAAATAAAATTTTATAATATTTTTTTATGATGATTCATGCACCGCACAGAAATTCTATTAATTGAAGATAATTTATACCCATAATTTTCTGATATTAAATATTATATTTAACATATATTAAATAATTTAATTAAGATAATAATAATATTTTAATTATAATAATATTTTTTTATAATTTTTATATTATTAAAATAATCAATTAAAATTTAAATAAATAATAAATTATATAAAAATTAAAATGTCAAATAATATCGATTATAATTTAAATGATCAAATTTATGAAAACTCCGATAAAACAATAAAAATATTCAAAACAAGAAGATTCGGAACAATTAAATATATCGCAGTTAAAGTATATAACAAAAAATATCATAAAGAAAAATATAACTACGAATACACATTAATCAAACCAATAAATAATTTAGGCATAGTAAACATAATGTCCTCATCAGAAGACCACAATTATTTCTACATGGAAATGGAATTTTGCGCAACAGGAGATTTAAGTCGTTGTTTATGGCAAAACAAAAACAATCCTTACAGTGAAAGAACAATAAAACAAATAAGTACACAATTATTAACAGGTTTACAAGCTTTACATAAAAATGGTATAATTCACTGTAATTTAAAACCAAGCAATATCTTAATAGATGAATATGGTAACGTTAAAATATGTGACTTTAAAAAAAGTTTAAAAGTCAGTTCAATGAACATGGCTGAAATTAAAAAAAATAAAACAGCAATGACACCATGCTACACAGCTCCTGAATTATTTCAAGAAGATGGTAAATATTCTTTTAAAAGCGATTTATGGGCTTTAGGGTGTATTATGTATGAATTAGCAGTTGGTCAAGTTCCATTTTTTGACGAAAGTATAGGAAAATTAATAAGCAAAATTATCAATGATGAAGTTAATTTTAATAAAAGAGAACTAAGTAAATACAGTGATTCTTTTATTGAAATATTAAAAAGACTACTAATAAAAGACCCTAATAATCGAACAACTTGGGGAGAAATAGAAAGATTTGATTGGTGGGAAGGGTATTTCTTTAATAACAATAAAGATGATATAAAAGATAAAAACACACCTACTAAATCAAATAAAGAAGGAATAGATGCCTTACGTTTAAGTAGAATAGTTCTACAAAACATTGAAGATTCACAAAATGGTTACAACACGAATAATAATTTAAGTAAAAACGAAGTTAATAATGCCGATCAAGAATTTGATTTTCAAGACAAAGATACAAACGAAGAGGGTATGAGTAACAATACACCTATAATTAAATTAAATAATGTTTTTCCTGTATCAATTTCGGTGTTGAAAATAAGTAAAGTATTTAAAAGAGATAAAAGAACTTATAATGATATTAATGCGGAATTATTAAAAAGCAATGAAGAAGAATTGCCTTCAATAGAACATTTTGTTCAACATCAAACTGATAGAGTAATTAAGCCTATAATTGGAAATAGACAAATTGAAGAAACTCAAATTACGAATTATAATAAAAATAAATTATCTTTTACACCATGGAAAAAAGATGCTTTAAAAGAAATGATGAACAATCCAAAAGAAGTAAAAAATGTAGAAAATTATTTATATAATATTTATTCAGTTTTAGATAATTTCGCAGCGAAAAATGATTATGATAATTTATTAAATTTATTAAAATATTTTGAAACAATAGTTTTTGATAGAGAATTAGCGAATAATTTAATTAATACGTCGTTTATTCAACAATTTATTCAATTTTTGAAAAATATTAATAACGAACAAGTGCGAACTCGATGTTGTTGCATTATAGGTTATTTAGTTAGATATGCGACTATTATAGAACAACCTTTAGATGTGTATGGATTCAATGAAATTATAGGAAATGTGATAAAAACTGCAGGAAATAATAGTGATTTAATGAAAAAAGCAAGTGCCACTCTTGGAGAATATTTATTTTATGTAGGAACTCAAGAAGAAACTCCTGAAAATAAAGAATGGAAAATATCAAATGATTATTTAAAAATATTATTATTTTGTTTAGAAGAAAATCGTAATGAAATAGTTAAATTTTATACAATAAAAACTATAGAAAATATTTGTATTTTAACAACAGTTTGTAAAAAATATTTCGCATCTGATGATAAATTTATAAATAAAATAATAGATATTTATTTAAATTCATCAAATAATGAATTGAGATTTAGTGCGATTTCAACGATTTCTCATTTAATTAGACATTCATCTTCTTTAATATCGAAATTTTTAAATAAATGTCCAATTTTAACAGACACATATTTATTTTTAAAAGAAGGAGAAAATATTCAACAATGTTTAATAAATTGTTTATTATATTCATTAGTTGGGCGAGAATACAACGAAATTTTCCCAAAATGTGATTTATTTGCATCAGCGATTTTAAAAATTTTAGACAAAGCAAATAATGTAATTAAATTAAAATGTGTTTTATTATTGGGATTCTTTTTTAATAATAATTCATTAATTATTAAATACGGCGAAGAAAGTTTTATTAAATTACAAAAATTAAGAAATGAAAAAAATAGAGAATTACATTTAAGTGTGAAATTTTTTGAAAAAATGTTCAATGGAATTAATTCTTTATTAGCAGGAACGTTTATTAATTTAATTAATAAAGATAATAAACCTGATGAAATAATAAATCATTGTAAAATTTTTAATATTATTGGAATTTATCATAAAATTTCAACAAGTTTGTTTAAAAAAGATTTTTTAATTGCTATTGTTAACTACATAAAATCAAAAAATAAAAACATCAACGAAAAAATTTTAGAAGGTCTTTTTGATACTTTATTGCGATTCAGCGAAAATCCTTTGTCAGTTGAAGAAAATATTGATTTAATATTAAAAAGTTTATTAATTGATATTTTAAAATTCACCGAAATTATAAAAAGCGAAATTAAATCAACTTCTATTTTAATTTGCGGAAATATTTTAACAATTATTTTAAACGATGATAAATTGTATTCATTAATTAATAACAACGAAGGAAAAACTTTGCAAATCAAAAATTTAATCAAAACAATTTTACCTTTGTGCTATAATTTATTAAAAAATAATGAATTAATTGAAGAAAGTTTGTCATTATTAAGTTTAATTATAGAAAGAGACGATCAATTAATTAATTTATATTCAAAAGAAGGAATTATTGATTATATTTTTAAAATAATGACGAAAGAACAATTTTCAAATAATTTAAATATATTAAAAATTTTAATTACATTAATGGAATCAAAAGAAATTAGATTCAATGACATAATTAAATTAAATTTAGTTGATAAAGTTAATTTATTAATTAATAATGGATTAAATTCTGAAGATAATAGAATTTATATTGATTATGTAATGGAATTATTTTATAGCATGATGGCCAAATTAAATGATTATAAGAAAAAAAATTTCACAAATAAAGATTATGATTCGTTTAAAAAAAATTTTTCATCGCATATCGAAAATGTAGCTAAAAATTTCAATTTATGTATCGATTTAATAGGAGATGATTCTAATGTTTCAGTTCAAGAAATGAGTTGTGCTTGTTTAGTTTATATGTTACAATTTTTTCCTGATTCAAAATTTAATACTTTAAATATATTATTAGAATTCAAATTAGAAGATATTCCAAAATTATTAAAAGGATTAGAACTTAGTTGTAATAAAATACATAAAAGAATGATAAATATTTTTAAATGGATAATTCAATATCAAAAAAATTCCACTGAAATTTTAAGACCTTATGTTTCATATATTACTACTTATTTAGAAAATATTTGTAATACAAGTGCCGAACCTGAAGTAATTAATACTGCACAAAAGTTTATGAATACTGAATTGGTAAAAGTTAAATAAATAATTTATATATAAATTTTTTAAATTAAAAAATGTCAATAATGTTTTATTATATTTATTTTATTAAAAAAATTATTTATTTAATATTTTATTTAAAAAAACAAATAAATTTTATTTAATTTAAAATTTAATTTATAATTTAATTTATAATTTAATATTATAATTATTGTATTTATATATAATATGTATAATAATGATAATGAATCAGTTTCTTCAAATACAAATAGTGTTAGAACATCATATAATCGAAGAAAAAATATAAATAATAACTATTCAAACAATAATAATAATAATTATAATTATATGAATTACACACCAGTTGCACCCATTCAACAACCAGATTCAAAAAGAGTTTTTGATACATCTTTACAAGAAAAGCCTCATTATTATTATGTAAAAAACATAAAATCAAATAGACCAAATGACACTTGGGGAGCAATGATGAGTAGAACATCCGCAGAAGATACAATAATAGGTTCAAATCAGCGTATAGCAAACAATAAAACATATCATAGTTCAGTTTTTCCTCAACCTGAAGAAAAGGATGAAATTAAAAGAATTTCAAGACCAACTCAATATTCAAACCACAGCACAACTAGTCAAATAGTAGCTCTACCAGGATGTGTTAAAAGAGATCAAAATCAAATTAAAGATGATTATAAAAGATTTAATATTAATAATATGGGACATGTTATGAAATTACAAAAGGATTTTAATGCGGATTTAGTATTAAAAGAAGAATTACCTTACAATGGATATTATTATAAAAATCAAGAAAGTTTGGATGATATGAATAATAATTATATTGTTAATAGTCAAAGATTTGGAGGAGTTGCTAAAAAATTATTAGAAACTAATACAATTTTTAATCCTAATGCTAAACCTGAAATTGAAAAGCCGCGTGGAAGAAAAAATTTTTATGGACAAAAAAATTTACAATCTCAATTACAATTAGCATAAAAAAAATTTCTTTTTTTTTTATTTAATTTTTATTTTTAATTAATAAATGTTTTATTGAATTTATTTATTTTTTTATTATTTTTTTTAAAGAAAAATAATGGAATTAAATAATAATTTTCCATTTAATATATTACGAAATAATAATAATTTATTAAATAAAAAACCAATAATTTATATTGAAAATATTAAAAGAAAAAAAGCAATAGAAAAATTACATAAATTAAAAAAACAATTTTTTTTTTCAGAAAAAATTTTTCATTTATCAATACTTTTAATGGATAAAATATTTGAAGAATTTCCATCATTAAATAATAATAATATTGATAAAATATTATTTGGCACATTTATAATAACATTAAAATATTTTAGTATTCAAACTGAAATTCCAAATTTAATTAATTTAAAAAATTTTTGGAATAATATTTATTATTCTCCAAATAAAGATAACGAAATTATAAATTTAGAATTTTTTATATTAAAGCACATAAATTATAAATTAAATTATATTACATGTATTGATATATTAGATTTATTTTTTAATCAAAAAACTATTTCAAAAAATTTAAAAAAAATATATGAAAATTTATATAAATCTATTTTATATATTCCATATTATACATCAAATATTAATTTATTAAATTTTACTTGCGCTATTATTTATATTTCAATTTCTAATGAAAATTTAATTAAAAATTTATTCAGTAAATTTTGTATTAAACACGAAAATTATGAATATTTAATTAAATCTATAAAAAATTTGATATTTAATAATAATAATAGTAATAATAATATTAGATTAAGAAATAAAATGAATTTTTCTAATCTTTTTTTTACAAATAGAGATTGCAGCGGAAATTTAAAAAGAAATAGTAATAATAATATTAATATTGCATCAAATAAAACTTTATTAAATTTCGAAAATAAAAATTTAAAAAGAAAATTATCATTTAAAATTTTTAATAAAGAAAATTTTGAATTAAATAAATATTATAAATCAAAATTAAATGAATTTAATCAAAAAAAATTAAATAATAATAATAATAAAATAAGATACAGAAATAAAAATAATTTTTCATTAGATTCTAAAAGTAAAAAAGAAACAGCAATGAATTCAGTTAGTACACCTGATAATAATAATATTTATAAATTTACTTCTTTAAATAAATTAATATATATCAAACACAATAATAGTTTAAATAGAATAAATAAAAATAAAAAAAGAGAATTATTTTTATCATATAATTCTGAAAAAAATTTTTTTCCTCCTAAAAACACAAACATTCCTACAAAATTAAATGAAAATGATATCAAAAATAATTAAAAATTTATTTTTTATGTTTTATTATATTTATGAAATATATATTTATAGAAAAAAATAATATTTTTTATGATATAAATAATGTTGTAATATCAAAATATAATATATAAATATAATAATGTAATTATATATTTTTTAATTTAAAATTATATATTATAGTTTATATAAATAATTATATGAAATTATTATTTTAATTTTTAAAATTATATAATATTATTTATAAATTAAATATGTAAATTATATAATTAAATTTATATTTATACTTAATTTTATATATCTATGAAATATAATATAGAAAATATTTCAAATTATGATTTTAATTCAGATAAAGAAGAGAATAATTTAGAATTAAAAGAAAATTCGTTTATTAACAAATCGAATTTAATAAAAAAAGAATATGAAAATATAAATAAAATAGATAAAGATAATAATATAGATTTTAAATATAAAGGTTTTACCTATTTAAAATCTATATTGAATAATACAACTTATAATGATAAAAATAAAAAAGAAATATCTTATATTAGATATTCGCCTGAAAGTATAAAAATTAAATTAAATCCGATTAATAATTTACCGAAAGAAAAAAGAATAAAAAGAGAAAATTATTATGATTACATTAAACCAATAAAAAAAAATAATTATTTTATGAAAAAAGAAGGTTATGTTAACAATACATTAATTATAGAAGAATATGAATAAATAATTTATTTAATAATTAATTTTCTATATATATTTTAAATTATCTAAAAACTTTATCATATATGTATATATATAAAAAATAATTAAAAATATGTATATATATAAAAATAAAAAAAATTATTTAATATTAAAACATTTTATATACTTTTTTTTTGTTTATTTATTTAATATATAAACTTTTATTAGAAAAATTATTTATTTATTTAAAAAAATTTTTTTGTTTCTAACGCGTTTGTGTAAATCCAATTAATGCTGCTCTTTCTCTAAAACATCTTCTACATATATCAAGATTATATTTTCTAATTAATCCATGTGTATTTCTGCATACTCTGCAATATCTAGAATCTTTTCCATAATTTCTTGGGTGAGTTCTCCAACTATGAGGCATTTTATATCTGTTCTTTTAAATAATAAAAAAATTATATAAAATTAAAATAATAAATAAAATTATTAATAAAAAATAATTAAATTTTTAAAATTATTTTTAATGAATAAAATTATAATATAATATAATAAATATAATTTAAAATATGAGTTTATTTAGGTAAAATTTATTTTAATAAATTTTCATAGATCTGAATCAATGATTCATAATAAAGTAAAAATTCCTTATGAAAATGCACATGACATTATGGTTGAATTAGGTGCTTTAGATAATTGTATTGAATTTGTTGATTTAAATAAAAATATAATTGAAACAAAAAAAACATTTAATAAATTAATAATAAGATGTGATAAAATTGAAACAATTTTTATAGATTTATCTCAAAAAATAGAAAAATTTAAATTAAAATTTGATTTATATGAAAATTTTGAATTATTTAATAATCATTTAGAAAAAGACATGGAAGAAAAAAAAAATAAAATGAAAGAAAATAATTATTTTGATTTAATAGAAAATGAAATATTTGAAGATTATAAAAGAATAACTGAAATTTTAAAATCGAATGATAATTTAAGAACAGATTATTATGATTTAGTAGCAAATAAATTAGTTGTTGAAAAATTAGATGAAATGTTTAAACATGGTGATCTTGCAAAAAAACATAATAATGAAATTGAAAATAATTATAATTTAATTGATAATAATGAACAAATAAATGAAAATGAAAATTTAATTTTTAACCAAGGAATAAATTATATTTCAGGAATTTGTAAACAATCCGATGAAATTAAAATAAAAAGAATGATTTTTAGAATTTCAAGAGGAAGAGCAATAGCAACTTTTTTTAACATTTATGATTATTCTAATTATAAAATTGGAGAATATTTTAAAGATGATTTAAATGAAATAAAAATAATTGTTATTGTTTATCAAGGAAATTATTTATCAGAAAAAATAAATAATGTATTAAAAATTTTTAATGTTACTACTTATGAAGTCCCTGAACCTGAAGCAATTAAAGAAACTATAGAAAGAATAAATATAAATTTAATGGATAAAGAAAAATTAATTTTAGAAGGTAATATTACTTTTTTTAAAATGATAAATGAAAAAATATCAAATAAAAATAATTTTTTATCTTTATATAGTTTATATAGAACTTTTTTTAAACGAGAAAAATTAATATATATCAATTTAAATAAATGCATATATGAAGGTTATTTTATTATAGGTGAAGTTTGGATTCCTGAAAAAAATTATCAAAAAATTAAAGATCGATTTAGAACTATTTCAGAAAATAATCAAAATTATTTAACTCCAAGTTTTGATGAACTAATAAATGAAAACGTACCTCCCACTTTTTTTGAAGTTAATGACTTTGTATACCCTTTTCAAGAATTAGCAAATACCTATGGAATTCCAAGATATAAAGAAATAAATCCAGGTTTATTTAATATAATAACTTTTCCATTTTTATTTGGAATAATGTTTGGAGATATAGGTCATGGAGGATTAATATTTATATTATCTTTATATTTATGTTTTAACAAAAATCAAATATTAAATTCAAATTCAATATTAAAAGAAGGAATAAGATATAGATATATCTTATTATTAATGGGATTCTTTTCATTTTATTGCGGTTTGATATATAATGATTTTATGGCCCTTCCTTTGACTTTATTTGAATCATGTTATATAACTGACCCCATTAAAAAAGTAGCTCATAAACAACCAAATTGTGTCTATCCTCTAGGAATAGATCCTAAATGGTATGCAGCAACTAATGATTTAACATTTTTAAATTCATTTAAAATGAAATGGAGTGTTATTGTAGGTGTACTTCAAATGACATTAGGTATATTTTTAAGAGGAATGAATAATTTATATTTCAATGATTATGCGGGTTTTATTTTTGAATTTTTTCCTCAATTAATTTTTATGAGTATCCTATTTGGATATATGATAGTTATGATATATATAAAATGGGCAACGGATTATTCAAATAATACTCAAAATGCTCCAAGTATTATAAGTGAATTAATGGGAATAGTATTAAAAAATGGGTCAGTAGATGGTAAACCAATTTGGGGTAGTATAGAAGTAGAAGAAGCAACAAATAGAATGTTTTTATATATAGCTATTATTTGCATTCCTACTATTTTATTAGTTAAACCTTTGATTAAAATATTTTCAAATAAAAATAATAATGTTGATGAAATAAATGAAATTAATAATATAAACGATGATGAATTGGATAAAATAAATGATGTTAGTCAACCTTTAATAGGAGTAAATAGAACTAAAACAGATATTATAAGAAATAAATTAAATCCTCAAAAAAATATTAATAAACATCAAGAAAGTGTGACAGATATTTTTGTACATCAAATAATAGAAACTATTGAATTTGCTTTAGGTTGTGTTAGTAATACAGCAAGTTATTTACGTTTATGGGCTTTAAGTTTAGCTCATGCTCAATTATCAAAAGTTTTTTTTGAAAAGGCTTTACTTAATTTTGTACAAATTAATAGTTTATTATTAATTATTATTGGATTTTTTATATTTGCTAATATTACAGTTTCTGTTTTGATGGGAATGGATTTATTAGAAAGTTTTTTACATACATTGAGATTGCATTGGGTAGAATTTCAAAATAAATTTTATTTTGCAGATGGAATTAAATTTCAACCATTTAGTTTTAAAGCATTAATTGAAGGTGAATAAAATAAATTAATTAATATTAAAAAAAATAGTAATTTAATTTAAATAATTGTATTTAATTATTAAATTAAATAATAATAAAATTTCAATCAATAATGTTTAAAAAATTAAATAAAATGAATTTATAATTTAAAAATAAAATAAAAAAACTAATTTATTAATAATAATAAAAATATTTTTATATATTTTTTTTAAAAATTTTATATTATTAACTAAAAATATTTTATTTATAAAAATGAAAAGTTATCTTTTTTTATTATTTATAGCATTTATAACTTGTCAATCATTAGATAAAAACAATGAAATTGTTTTAAAAGCTAGTGAAATTGTTAATGAAACATTTGAAAAAATTGCTAGTTTTTTTGTAGAATGTAATTTAGATGAAGACTGCATAATTGAAAAATTATATTATTATGTTAGTACTTTATCTTATGAAGAATATTTGGAGGTAGAAAATTTTTTATCTACAAATGAATGTAAAGATTTTTGTATTGAAAAATTATCAGAAAAAGTTGATAAAGAAGTTTCTTTATCATATTGCTCTAATGCATGCTATGAATAAAATTTATTTAATATATAATATTTATTATGATAATAATAGTTATTAAAAATTTTAATTTTAAATGCTCATTAAAAATAACTTTTCTTTTAAAAAAATGTAAATTATTTAAATTATTTTAATCATTTTTTATTTATTAAATAATTTTTTTTTAATAATAAATTTGTTTTTAATCAATTAATAAAAATTTAAATAAAAAATAATTTATTTAATTAATATTTTTATGGGAGCAACATATGAACAATTAAATAAAGAAAAAAATAATATTGAAAATAGAACATATTTAGATTATTTGAAAATGAGTAAAAAAAAATATTATGATAAATTATATAAAAGTAATAATATTAATATTGCATATGATGCGAAAAGTTTTGATAAAGTGAGAACAATTAGAAATAATATAAATTTTGATAAAAAAATAGAAAAAATTGATTGGAAAGATTTTATATTAACATATTTTTACATTGAATTAAATCAATCAAATATTTTATGGTTTGATAATATTATAAAAAGATTTGAAAAAACGAATTTTTTATCAGAAAATAAATATCAAAGTTTAATGTTTTATAATGATTTTGAACTGAAAACAAAACCATCAATTTTTGATTCAATAGATGAAAAAATAAATTCAATTAATTTTAATATTTATAATGAAATGAATAAAATAGCTAGTTTTGATATGTATGAAAAAGAAGATGAAATTAATGAAAATAGTATTAATACAAATGATGTTAATTCAAGTAATAAATCAAAAATTAATTTAACTGGTATAACTGAAGTTTTAGGTGGGTCATTTAAAGTTAATTATAGTTTTAATGAAAGTGATTCAAATATTGACACTCAAAATTATAAAAATGTTCGAAATCGAATAAAAAAAATTTTAAAAATAATTAAACAACATTTATATAATTCTGATCATCCAATTTCAATGACAATTCAAATTTTTGAAGAAGAAATTTCAAAATTTATTTCACAAAAAATCGAAGAAATTAAATCAAAACCAAATTATAAAAATGTTATTAAAAATTTTAATATTGAAATTGTAAAAATTATTAAAAATTTTATTTTAAAATGTCAAACAACAATTAAATTATTTTATTATGAATGTGTAGATTTAAAATGTTTTATTGAAGAAAAAGATGAAATGATAAATTTAACAACTTCAGTTTTATTCAAAATAGGAAATTTATATAAAAATATTTGTAAATTATTTTCAATAGAAATTGAAGATGAAATTTATGATTTAAAAATAAGATTAAAATATTTAAACAACATCGAAAACAATGAAATTTCAATTCCATGTAAATTTGCTTTAGATGAAACAACAGATGAATTAAAACAAGAATTAATAAAAAAATATGAAGAAAAAAATAATATAAAATTTCAAATAAAAGAAGAACAAAATAAATTTCATGAAAATAATCCTTATATTAAAAATTTTAATAAAAATAAAAAAATTAAAGGTTACGACACAGTAATTCAAATTATTAAATATTTAAATATAAATGAATCTCCTTTCGAAAAAATGATGTTAATTGCTTCAGTTAGTACCGAAATTACAAATTGTATTAATAAATATTGGAAAGGATTGGATGATTGTATTGACCCATTTTTTTTAGTAATTAATGCTGATGAATTAATGTCTTTGTTTATTAATTTATTAATAAAATCTGATATGCCTGAAATTTTATTACATGAAAAAATTATTGATGAATTTACAACAAGAACAACAAAAGCGTCTATGATTGGTTATTATAATACAACTTTCGATGCTGCTATTAAATATATTCAAAAAAATACTTTAAAAGATAAAAATGAAATTATTAATAAAGAAATTAATGAAATAAAAGAAAAAGAAAAATTAAATTATAGTGAGGAAAATAAAAATTATATTAATCATTTAATTAATAAAAATAATTCTAATATTGGTTCAGAAATAAATTTTATAGTTGATAATGATAATAATGAAATTAATACTCATAATATTAATAATAGTATTAAAAATATTAATAGTATTAATAGTAGTATTAATAATAATATTCATAATAACAATAATAATGATATTAATAAAATTAATAATATAGAAGTAGCATTAGTAGATAAATCAATAGATTCACAATTAGATAATGATTAATTTTAATTTTATTATAAATAATTATTTATAAATATTATTTATTTAATAATTAAATATAAATAAAATTAAAATTCAATATTATTAAATTTTTTTAGAAAAAAATTTAAATTGAAAATAATTGAATTATTAATTTTATTTTTCAAATAAATAATAATATATTACCTATTTTATTTTATTTATATAAGATTAATTAAAATTAAATAAACATATAATATACCTTATTTTAATTTTCATGTGTTAATAATTCAATTGTATTTATTAAATCATTCGAATCATTTATAAAATATTTTGCATTTGAAGGTTTTTTTATAACAATAGCTGTGTAAGTTTTTATTTTTTTATTAAAATTTTTAAAATATTTTTCCGCCGAACTAAAATAATTAAACATATCTTCATCAGTTTCATTATCACCAATAGCAACAATTAAATCAATATTTTTTTCTTTAAATTGTTCTTGTAAAATTTTTGCAACAAAAGCACCTTTATTAACATCTTTAGGTTTAATTTCTAATATTCCATTTACATTAATAATATCTAATAAAGTACAATCAAATATTGAACTTATATGTGTTTTTAATTCATCTGCTTGAAGAGGTCCATAAGCACTATATGAATTATGATAGTTCCAAATTAAAGATGTTTTTTTTTCAACTATAAAACTATCTTCAGTTTTTTCAGTAAAAGATTTTAATAATTTTAATACAGTATCTTTCCAAGACCAATCTTTTATTTCTACTAAATTTTGAAAATTTTTTTCATTGGGATATCTATAATAAAATCCATTTTCTACACAAAGACCGATGTTAGGTAAATTTTTGAAATAATTTGAAACATTTTCAATGTCGTTATTTGATAAAATAAAAATAAGATTTTTTGGATTATCACTTAATAATTTTAGTAATTTTAAAATATTTGAATCATTTATTTTAAATGTGTTTTCATAATCAATAAAAAATATTCTAAATTTTGATTTTGCATAATTATTAACTAAAGAACTACTACTTAAATGTTTAAAATTTTCATTCATTTTCATTAATTTAAGATTAAATCCTAAACCTGTTGCTAATTTAATTGAATTATCATAATATTTCATTCTTTTCAAATCTAATAAAAAATATTTTATCCAGTTTAAAACAGAATTATTCTTTAAATATAATTGATCTTGATTATATCTTTCTTTATCTGGTTCCCAGTAATAAATTTTTTTAATTGCTTTAGTCATTTTATAAAAATCATAAGGATTTACTTTAATAATATTTTTTCTATTAACACATGAAGTAGTATTATCAGATAATATTAATCCATATCTTTTATATTCATTTTGCATTATACAAAATTCATTAGAATAAATTCCATGTCCTTCAAAACTTAAGGGATACCAAAAAATTTCAGAGTTTTTAAATGTTGCTAATCTTTTATATATATTATATGTATGATAATATTCAACTTTTATTAAATTATTATTCATATATTTTTTTTGTATTTCATCTACTCTTTTAGCAATATATTTTTTTGTTAAAATATTAAAATCTGAATCAAATGTAAATTTTTTAATCCATAATTTAAATCTTAAATTACTAATAATTTCTGGATTTTTTTGGCATAATAAATCAATTGCACATAATTTATTACAAATAGCTTGATCAGCTGAAATATAATCAAAAGAAATAACATTAAAATAATTTTTATTTTCTTTATTTAATTGTTTATCATAATTAATAAATTCTTCATTTTTTGTTAATTCTAAAATATATTTTTGATCTACTTGACCCATCCTAACATCTAATAAAATTGTTCTTCCAAAATATTGAATTGTCATAAAACCTTTTTTATTAATTTGATAAAACAAACCAAAAAATCTTCTTAAAACTGTTGTAAATATTCTACAAGAAGCAAAAAAATAAAAACCTATTACATTACATAATAAAAGTGAATTAACTATATCTTCATATCTTGGAATACTTTTCCACATATCACTTGCAGGTAAAACAGAATGGATATATATACCTAAATTAGCTTGACAATTATGATAAATAATTTTGTTAGGAACTAAAGCTAAATCTATATCATTTAATATAATAAGAGAATTTTCTTCATTTAAGCATCTAATTTTTTCAGCATATTTTATATTTATATTTTCAAAAGCTTCAAAATATTTTTCATTTTCATTTAAATATTTATTAAAGTAATCTAAAGATGCATTTATAAAAATTGGTAAAATAATTTGTTCAATATAAATATTAAAATTATCTAAATCTTCTTTTTTATCAGGAATAATCATAAAATAATTATTTTTTTCTAATAATTCTTCAACATATAATAATTCATCTAAAGGAATATCATAATAACCATCTAAAAGACCAACCCATTTAATTATTATATTATTTTTTTTATATTTTAATGAATTTAATAATCTAAAAAAAGAACTGTTTTCATTTTCAATTATTTCATAATCATTTTTTCCAATTCTATTTAATTTTATTGGCAAATTATGTGTGGCCATTAAAATTATATCATTATTTGTAATATGTAAATTTGAATTAAATTCAAAATAATCATCTAAAATATAATTACTTTTATTATTTTCATATGCAATAAAATCAATTGGATGATTACCAGTGAAATAATAAATATTTGAATAATTTGAATCTTTTCTTTCAAATTTTAATTTCAGGTTTTTAATTGCATTTTCATCATTAGATTTAATAAAATTAAATTCAATATTATTATTTTTTATTAATTTAAATTTTAAATTACCTTTTTCAGTCATTATTATATAATCACCAGTTTTTTTCATTGTAATAATATGTGATTGATCATTAGGTAATTTTTCCCATTCTAAAAATTTTCCATTTTTATCTTTTAATAAATATTTATATTCAATAGTCATTCCAACAGGACAATTTAATTGAATTGAACTTTCCCATATAGGATATAATGAATTATTTGTTTCCATTTTTGGACTTTTTTCAACTTTCCAATTTCCTAATTCTTCTAAATTTCCACAAATATATAATTCTTCATTTATTTTTGTTTCATATTTCACTTGAAATTGAATTTTTGTTGTTTTAGAATAAATATCATTATCATCACTATTAGTACTAAATTTTCGATTTTTATTTTCCATATAATAT